>OBLF01000323.1_pt1 | contig 56172 bp, 48 predicted proteins | sample 1519231 | NCBI WGS metagenome assembly OBLF01 (sample SAMEA2602895, study PRJEB22501) | metagenome
AAAACGCCCTTGTAGAGAACATTTTTTTTTTCAAGCAGAAGACGGCATACGAGATATGGAGCGCACAGCGGGAGCTGAACGTTGCCCTCGGCATTGAACTGAACGATTTGGTGCAGGAGGGTTCATTGGGGCTTCTGGGCTGCATAAGCAGCTTTCAACCCGACTACGGGAACAAGTTTTTGACCTATGCTGCCCCGGCTATTCATAATGCCATGCTGGACTACATCCGCAGGCTGAATCCTACCTTTGAAGCCAAAAATCTGGACTGTATCATTCGTCTGGATGAGGTCAAAAAGGGCGAGAATAAGGGACAACATGAATTTATAGCAGATTCCAGAGTACAGAACCCAGAGCAGATTTTCATTGCAAAGGAAACCCACGAAGAAATCCATACGGCTCTGGAAATGATTGATGAGCGAGAGAAAGCCTATCTCTGGTATCGCTTTGGCTTTGAGGACGATGTCCTCCATCCTCTGAGCGAAACGGCGAAGCACTTCCATCTGTCAGAGAGCAGAGCAAAGTCCACGGAGAAATTGGCTCTGGATAACTTCTGGCTGGAACTGCCTTGGTGGTACTAAATATTCAAAGAAAGGGACATGTAATCATGGAAAAATATAAAATACTCATCATCGAAGATGACCCAATCATTCAAACTGAATTACAAGTTCTGTTAAACGGAAACGGATATGAGGCATCCGCAGTTACTGACTTTACATCAGTTATGCAAGCGGTCAAAAATACTCATCCCTATTTGATTTTGCTGGACATAAAGCTGCCACAAGAAAGCGGCTACTCAATCTGTTCTCAAATCCGCAGTTTTTCCAATGTACCGATTATCTTTGTAACAAGCTGCAATACGGACATGGATGAATTGAACAGTATTTTGCTGGGTGGAGATGCTTTTATCACCAAGCCTTATAACACAGCAATTCTGCTGGCAAAGATTTCATCCTTGATGAAACGAGCTTACCCGATAGAACAAATTGAGCGTCTGAATTGGCAAGGAGCGATTCTTCACTTAGAAAGTAGCACGATTGAATATGACGGTAACCAAGCAGAACTGACAAAGAATGAATTGAAAATATTATATTATCTTTTCAAACACGCAGGAAAGATTTGTTCCCGTAATGATATTGTAGATTATCTATGGGACAATCAGCTATATGTGGATGACAATGCTTTGAGCGTCAATATCAACCGCATCCGGGAAAAACTGGCGGGCATTGGCCTGACGGATTTTATCAAGACAAAGCATCGCCAGGGGTACACGATATGAACAGCAAACGGTATTGGAAAAACAGGCTTCCATTTCTGCTGACGAACCTTGTTTGCATGGCTGCGCTCACTGTATTTTTGCTGGTGTGCGGCAATTCGGCTTCCGCAGTAGTATTGATCCTGATCGTATGGGCATTGATTTTGCTGATGGGACTTGTCCTCACTTACTGGAAACGAAAGCGGCAGATGAAAAAACTTCTGGATATGGCGAAGCAGCTCTCCGAGAGATACCTTATTTCTGAAGTGATGGAACTGCCGGAACAGGCCGAGGATCAGGTTTACTATCAGATTTTGAAAATGGCTGGAAAATCCATGTTGGAGCAGATTGGGGAGGTCGAGCGGGAACGCCTGGAGTACAAGGAATACATTGAACAATGGATTCACGAAATCAAAACGCCCATTACTGCCATGAAACTCCTATGTGAAAACCATCGGACGAACTGGACAAAAGAACTTCTGCTGGAACTGGAAAAGACCAACCGCTTTACGGAACAGGCTCTTTATTATGCCCGCAGTGAGCATACAGAGAAAGATTATTCTGTCCGGGAAATGGCACTGTCCCAAGTGGTGCATCAGGCGATTGCAGATAACAAATATCTGCTGCTCCAAAGTGGTATGCGCCTGGAAGTGGAGGAAATGCAGGATACGGTTTATTCAGATGAAAAGTGGGTGCGTTTTATCCTAAATCAACTGATTGTCAATGCGGTCAAGTATCGTACGAAGCAGCCGGTTCTCCGCATTTCTACTCATAAACGGCAGGATCAGGTTGTCCTTGTCGTGGAGGACAATGGAATCGGGATTGCTGCGTCCGATCTGCCCCGTATCTTTGAAAAGGGATTTACCGGTCAGAATGGTCGTCTGATTCAGCAGTCCACGGGCATTGGTCTGTATCTGTGCAAACGGCTCTGTGAAAAGCTGGGCATTGGCATTACGGCGGAGTCGTCGGAACATGGCACAGCCATTTCCCTTTCTTTTCACATTAACTGTCTGATTCATGAAGTGCAGAACTGAAAAGCGTTCTGCACTTCTTACATTTTTGTTAGAACTTTGTAAGAAAACTTGATACAAACGAAGCCACTCTTATTTTACAATAGAGATCAGAGGTGATAACAATGAAAGAAATTTTGAAACTGGATCATATCCAAAAATATTACGGAAATGGCGGAAATGTTACAAAAGCAATTCAGGACATCAGCTTTTCCGTTCAAGAGGGAGAATTTGTAGGAATCATGGGAGCATCTGGCTCCGGCAAGACTACCCTGCTCAACTGTATTTCCACCATTGATACCGTCAGTGCAGGACATATCTATCTGGACGGAACCGATGTGACGGAAATCAACGAAAAACAGATTGCCCGGTTTCGTCGGGAGAATCTTGGATTTGTATTTCAGGATTTTAACCTGCTGGACACGCTGACCATTTCGGAAAACATAGCCCTGGCGCTGACCATCAACAAGGTTCCAGCAGGCGAGATTGATGGGCGGGTGCGGGAAATGGCCGGAAAGCTGAATATCACGGATATTCTGGACAAATACCCCTATCAGGTGTCCGGCGGCCAGAAGCAGCGGTGCGCCTGTGCCAGAGCCATTATCAATCAGCCTAAGCTGATTTTGGCGGATGAACCCACCGGTGCGTTAGACAGTCACTCGTCCCAGATGCTGCTCTCGACGATCCAGAGTATCAATGAAGATCTCGGAGCCACGATTCTGATGGTGACACACGATGCTTTCTCGGCAAGCTATGCCAATCGTATTCTCTTTATGAGGGACGGGGCAATCTTTACGGAAATCCGTAAGGGGGGTGATTCCCGCAGGACTTTCTTTGAAAAAATCCTGGATGTCCTTACCATGATGGGAGGGGGCACGAGCGATGTACGCTAAACTTATTTTCAAAAATGCAAAGCGGTCTGTGAAGGACTATTTGATTTATATTGTGACCATGACACTCTGTGTCACCCTGTTCTATGCGTTTTTGTCTATCAGCAGCACCCATTATCATCCGACCATTGGTGCGGAATATAATATTTCCCTGCTGGCTGGAGGTATGAAACTGGCAATTTGCGGGATTAGTTTGCTTTTGTTGTTTCTGATCCACTATGTCAATCGTTTCATGCTGAGAAAAAAGCAAAAGGAGTTTGCCGTTGAGGCAACCTTGGGAATGGAGCAAAAAACCATAGGCCTGCTCTTTTTTGGAGAGACTTTTTTCCTGCTCATATTCTCTGTGTCGGTGGGAATCCTTCTGGGGATGGTCGTTTCTCAGGTCATTACGGCTATGCTGCTTGCTTCTTTTGGGGAACCCTACGCTTTTTCTTGGTCGTTTTTCCCGGATACTGTGCTGTTGACCGTGGGCTTCTTTGTTGTTTGCCAGATTCTGGTTGGAGTCGGGAATGTCAGAATTCTCAACAAAAGCAGGATTATTGAGCTTATGACGGCAAACCGTCAGAATGAAAAACCGCTTCATAAAAGCAGATGGATGCCGATGATCTGTATTTTCTATGGCATTCTGCTGCTGTGGATGCTGGAGGTAGGTACTGTAAAATATCATTTTTACTTCGATTCCAGACATCCGCTTCCTGTAAAGCTCATGTATTGGGGGAATGTCCTTTTCCCTGCACTGACGCTGCTTTGGGCAATCGCAGGTGCTGTTTTACACAGAAAAATAGGGTTTTCCCGATATCTTTGCGGACTTCTGGCTGGTGCTGTATTGACCGCTATCCCGATTTTTTCCATCGCAGAACTGGAAAAAGCCTACTTCCTTGGATTTGACGCCCCAACTCTGAATCAATATTTGCTGTTTGGGGTTGCGGATATTTTGTTTATCATTTCCGCAGTCATGTATTTATCGAATGCGGCGCTCCTATACTGGAAGGAGTCTAAAGTGTCCCGCAAATATCATAATACGAGTTTATTTCTGTTTGGACAGCTTTCCTCTAAGCTGGCTACCAATACGAAAACGATGACGATCATTTGTGTGACCCTGACTTTTTCTATCTGCTTGTTTGTCATTGCGCCGGTTTTAACGGGATGGAGTCTGGGCTATTTGGACAGTCGGGCTGTCTATGATATTCAAATTTCAAGCCGCTACAACGATGTTTATGAAGTGGAAAATCTTCCGGATACAGACTATGGAGAAATTACTGCGTTCATAGAACAAAACAAAATAGCGATAAAGGACGATTTGACTTTTTCGGAATATCTTCCCAAGCAAAGCGACTTTCACCAGCGAGTAAAGTACAATTTTCCTCCCTTGGCGATCGCACTGAAGGATTATAACGCTGTTCGGAAAATGTTGGGATATGAACCTATTATTTTAAAAACGGATGAATTTGCTACCCACTGGCATAGTGCGGCAGAGGACAAGGATATTGAAAACTACATCGCTGAGCATACTTTACTGGAAACGGACGCAGGCACCCTGAAACTCAGTGAGAACGCCGTGTTTCAGGAGCCTGTGGGGGAATCCATCTATAATCTTTATACAGATGTGGTGTATATCATACCTGACGAAATAGCGCAAGTCTTGCTTCCGGTACAGCGCAACCGATTTGTGATGACCCAATATCCGCTTCCCTTCAAAACGGCAGAAATGCTGGAACAGCTTCTTGGGCGTTCTTATCCAGAAGATCCTGATAAAGACAATCTGGCAGGATACAGTACAACTGTCCATACTACGGAAGTGAACCGTATAATCGCCCTTAACTTTATCCTAAAAGCGTCCTTGATCTATGGTGCAATTGTTCTGATGGTGATGTGTCTTACCGTGCTGGCTCTTCAGCAGCTCCTGGATGCAGAAAAAAACAACTACAGATTTTCGGTTCTGCGAAAAATGGGAGTGGAAGAGAAGGACCTGCATACTTTGGTTCTAAAACAGCTTGGTGTTTGGTTTGGGATGCCGATCACAGCGGCAATCGTTGTAGCAATTATTGTGATTGGCTATTTTCTTCAAAGTGTTTCTGCTGAAATCTCAGCTTATATTGGCTGCGGAGCCTTGATGGTACAAGTAGGGATTATCATTGGTATTCTTTTCTTACTGCTGATATGCTACTTCATAAGTACATGGATATTGTTTAAGCGGTCCATTTCGGAGAACTGATAAAGTCACAGTACAAAAAGGAAAAGCCGCCTGTATGAGCATTTGATATGCCCGCACAGGCGGCTTGCTTTATCTCTGGTAATCAGTCCAAAGGTTTATATTCTGTAACAGTTTTCAGGTATGTTTCCGGGTCGCCGTTGAGAACTAAATCTGCATAGGCTGCCGGATCGTTGTAAATCAGCCAGTCCAGCTCTGACCGCTGATATATATTATCGGCAACCTCATTCTCTACCGCAATCGTATCAATGGCAATCATGCTGCCATTTGCAAATTTCAGCTCCACACAGGCAGTATCCATATTGAACTCACAAGAAAGTAAACGCTTCATTTTGCCCTCCTTAGATCATGCCGAAGTGCTTGAGCGCCTCCTTGATTGCTTTTTCCTTATCGGGCGGGCATTGGGGCTGTTTTGCATCATCGGACTTCGGTTTGTTGTAATTTTCTCGCTCGATGATACCGCATTTCTGCTTCACCTGAGCGATATACAAGCTGCTGACCTTGAGTCCGGTATGCTCCAGCACATATTCCTTGATTTCCGAATAGGTGGCTTTCTTCTCTGCATCGGTGAGATCAAGTTCGTCCATGTGGATGTCTACCTCGATATGTTGCTTTGCATTAAGTTTGGACAATAAACATACCGTCTCACAATGGGCGCTGTGGGGGAACATATCCACCGGGGTAAAGCCCTCGGCACGGTAGCCCTTCTGGGTCAGGAGGGCGAGGTCGCGGGCCATCGTCTCGGGGTTGCAGCTGACGTAGACGATCCGCTTCGGGGCCATGCGGGCCACACTTTCGAGAAAAGCGGGCGTCGAGCCTTCCCGGGGCGGGTCCATGAAGACGACATCGGCCTTCTGGCCTGCGTCGGCGGCTTCCCGGATCCATGCTGTGGCGTCGGCGGCGAAGAAGCGGGCGTTTTTCACACCGTTGTGCTTCGCGTTGCCGATGGCATCCCGGACGGCGTCCCGGTTCAGCTCCACACCCACCACCTGACGGGCCTTGTCAGAGGCCGTCAGGCCGATGGTGCCGATGCCGCAGTAGGCGTCGAGGACGACTTCTTTGCCGGTGAGGTGGGCGGCATCGACGGCCAGCCCGTAGAGCACGGCGGTCTGGACGGGGTTCACCTGATAGAAGCTGCGGGGGCTGAGGGCGTAGGTCTTGCCGCAGAGGGTGTCGAGGATGAAGCCCTTGCCGTAGAGGACTTTTTCGTCCTCGCCCAGAACGACGCTGGTGCGGCGGGGGTTGTAGTTCTGGACGACGGTGGTGACGGGGACGCCCCGCTTTTCGGCCTCGGCCAGCAGGGCCTTGACGAAGTTCTTTGCGCCGGGCAGGACGGGCTGGGCAGTGACCAGCACGACCATCACCTGACCGGTGGCGACGCCCCGGCGGAGCAGACAGTGGCGCAGCAGGCCGGTGCCCTTGTCCTCGTGGAAGGGCTGGTAGCGGCAGATGTTGGCGGCGGCGCGGACGGCCAGCATCACCTTGTCCAGCACCTCGTCCTGAAGCAGGCAGCTCTCCACCGGAAGCACCTTGTGGGTGCGGGCCGCGTAGATGCCGGAGGTGAGTTTTCCACCGGGGGCGGGTGCAAAGGTGGAGATCACTTTATTGCGGTAGTGATAGGGCGTCTCCATCCCCCGGATGGGGGCGACAGGGCCGTATTTGCCCAGCAGGGCGCGGACGGCGGATTCTTTCTTTTTGAGCTGTTCGGCGTATTCGGTGCTCAGCATCGGGCAGCCGCCGCAGTTTTGGGTGCGCAGTTTGCAATCCATAAATAATATCCTCCAGAAAAAGCCAGACCGGAAGGCCCGGTGCCTTACGGATGGCAGTACATTGGCTCGACCTTTGGGAGAGGGCTAACCGTAGGGGTCGTACAGATCGTATTCTTCCGCCTCTGCGTGCTTTTCGTTCAGCACAGCGATGGCCTGTTCCAGTTCGCTCTGGGAGCAGCCGCTCTCGCTCACCAGCGCCCGCACGGCCTGTGCGAGGTCGCCGCCAAAGACGGTGTCCAGACGCTGACGCATGGTGAAGACGCCGTAGGCCCGGCGGGTGACGGTGGGGGAGTAGAGGTTGCGATTCTGCTCCTTGGTGCAGATGACCCAGCCTTTTTCTTCCAGCCGGTACAAAAAATTCAGCACGGTGGCAGCGGCCCAGCCTTTTGCGGCCAGACGCGCCCCGATGTCCCGCCGCGACGCAGGCGGCTTGCAGTCCCACAGGGCCAGAAGCACCTGCTCCTCTGCCGCCGAAAGGGGCTTCAATCGGTCTGGAATGCCATACATGGGGCGTTTCTCTCCTTTTCTGAGCGAAAACTTGATTTTACATTTGTCTTAGATACTGCCATTATAACAGAAATCGACGGAGAGAGCAAGGACGAAAAATCCAGCATTCATGCGGGAATAGGGCATATATTTTACAGATGTCTCTGAAAATGTCCCTACAGCAAAGACATTTGTGCGCTTCGTGCTGATGGCCCGGACTTTAGAGGCCGAATTTTGTGCAAAGATGCTCTTGTTTTGCACCCCCTGAAACCATTATACTACGGACAAATCCAGAGCACAACGCCCGAAGGGGCCGTCAGGAAGAGGAAAAGGAGAGTGCGATCCATGGCACGAGTTTATAATTTCAGCGCAGGTCCCAGCATGTTACCCGAAAAGGTGCTCAAGCAGGCTCAGGCAGAGCTGCTCGAGTATGGCGACAGCGGCCAGAGCGTGATGGAGATGAGCCATCGCAGCAAGTGGTTCGACGCCATCATCACGGACACCGAAGCCACCCTGCGTCGGGTGATGAACATTCCGGATAATTATAAGGTCGGCTTCTTTCAGGGCGGCGCGACCCAGCAGTTTGCCATGGTGCCCCTGAACTTCATGACCACCGGCAAGGCCGACTACATCGTCACCGGCAACTTCTCCAATCTGGCCGCCAAGGAGGCCGCAAAGTTCGGCGAGGCAAAGATCGTCGCCTCCAGCAAGGACAGGAACTTCACCTATATCCCCGATGTGAACGCCATCGATTACGACAAGGACGCCAGCTACATCCACATCTGCCAGAACAACACCATCTTCGGCACCCAGTACGTCGAGCTGCCGCAGGTGGAGGGCGTGCCGCTGGTGGCCGATATGAGCTCCATGATCCTCTCCAAGCCCGTGGATGTGACGAAATACGGCTGCATCTACTTCGGCGTCCAGAAGAACGTCGCCCCCGCTGGCATGGCCATCGCCATCGTCCGGGACGACCTGCTGGGCCACGCGGCCGACACTGTGCCCACCATGATGAACTACACCACCCTGCTGGCCAAGGACAGCATGTACAACACCCCGCCCTGCTGGTGCATCTACATGACCGGTCTGGTGCTCAAGTATCTGGAGAATGACATCGGCGGCCTCGCCAAGATGCAGGAGATCAACGAAGCCAAGGCGAAGGTCCTCTACGATTACCTCGACGGTCAGGACTTCTTCAAGAATCCCGTCGAGCACCGTTACCGCAGCACCATGAATGTCACCTTCACCAGCCCGGACCCCGACCTCGACAAGAAGTTCTGCGCCGAGGCCGCAGACGCCGGCTTCGTCAACCTGAAGGGCCACCGCCTCGTGGGCGGTATGCGCGCCTCCATCTACAACGCAATGCCCGCCGAGGGCGTTGACAAGCTGGTGGACTTCATGGAGAAGTTCCGCAAGGAGAATGCGTGATTTGTACCGTCCTCGCCCTCTCAGTCACCTTCGGTGACAGCTCTCCCAAAGGGAGAGCCTAAACCTGACCGTTAGGCCAAAGCCTCTCCCTTTGGGAGAGGTGGATTTGCGAAGCAAAGACGGAGAGGGCAAGCCCGTTTGAAAAAGGAGATAAACCAATGTTTACGATAAAAACCCTGAACGCCATCAGCCCGGTGGGTCTGACAAAGCTGAACAAGAACCTCTTCGACGTGTCGGTGGACGCTGACGCCCCGGACGGCATCCTCGTCCGCAGCGCTGACCTGCTGAACACTACCTTCAACGACGGCCTGCTGGCCATCGCCCGCGCCGGTGCAGGCGTCAACAACATCCCCCTCGACCGGTGCAGTGAGCAGGGCATCGTGGTCTTCAACACCCCCGGCGCCAACGCCAACGCCGTGGCCGAGCTGGTCATCGGAATGCTCATCGCAGGCAGCCGCAACGTGCCTGCCGCTGCCCAGTGGACGCAGGGCCTTGCCGGAGATCCCGCCATGGCAAAGAGCGTGGAGAAGGGCAAAAAGCAGTTCGTGGGCAACGAGATCAAGGGCAAGACCCTCGGCGTCATCGGTCTGGGTGCCATCGGCTCCCGCGTCGCCAACTGTGCCATCGAGCTGGGCATGGAGGTCTACGGCTACGACCCCTACATCTCCATCGATGCTGCGTGGAATCTGAGCAGTCAGGTCCATCACTGCGTCAACCTGAACGATATGCTGCCTCTCTGCGACTACATCACCATCCATGTGCCCTATCTGCCCACCACCAAGGACACCATCAACGCCCAGACACTGTCCCTCTGCAAAGACGGTGTCAAGCTGCTGAACTATGCCCGCGGCGAGCTGGTCAACACCGACGCCCTGCTGGAGGCCCTCGACACCGGCAAGGTATCCGGCTACATGACCGACTTCCCCTCCGAGGACCTGCTGGGCCGTCCGGGTGTCATCTGCACGCCTCATCTGGGCGCGTCCACCCCGGAAGCGGAGGACAACTGCGCCGTCATGGCCGCGCAGGAGATCAGCGACTACCTCAAGAACGGCAATATCACCCACTCGGTGAATATGCCCGAGGTGCACCAGCCCCGCGCCGGAGGCAAGCGCATCTGCATCATCCACAAGAATGAGCCGGGCATGATCAGCCAGATCACTGCCCTGACCACCGAGGCGGGCCTGAACATCGAGAACATGGTCAACAAGAGCAAGAAGAACATGGCCTACACCATGCTGGACGCCACCGGCGCAGTGGACGCCGCGCTGGCTGCAAAGCTCTCGGCGATCCCCGCCGTTATCCGGGTGCGCATCCTGTAAGAGAACGGAGAAGGGCCGCTGCCATCCAGAGCAGCGGCCCTTTTGCTTGAATCCCGTTATTGACCCTGACAGGGATTTGCGGTAAAATTATTCTAGCTGGATCATGGGCACCAGCCCGCCCGGCGAAGATGATGAATACAGGAGGTTTGTCCATATGAAGGCCAAAAGAATGCTCTCGCTGCTCCTGACAGCAGCCCTCATGCTGAGCATGATGACTCCGGCGTTTGCCGCAGCGGCCCAGACCGAGCTGCCCCTCGCTTCGCAGACTCAGATGGAGGAGACCAACGAGGCCGTCTCCATCCGCCTGCAGGCCACCGGCAAGCTGGTCTATGGCTCCCCGTTCGAGCTGTCGGTGGTCACCCGCCCGGCAGACGTACAGTATATCGGCGTGGTGCTGGGCGTCAAGGGCGAAGCCAAAGGCTACGTCACCCTCGTGCTCTCCGATAAGCTCCGCACCCTGCTCAAGATGATACCCCTGCCCCGCAAGATGTCCAAGACCCCCGATCAGGTGGAGGAGTTCAACGTCTATGCCTACGTCAAGCAGCTCATCGACGGAAACGACGTCAGCGTGCTTCTGAGCGTGGCCGATGAGGTCGTCAAGGTGATGGATGCCCTGAAATTCTATATCCCCACCCTGAAGGATATGTCGCTGGGCCTTAAGCTCTCGCTGGAAATGATCCGCCGCTACCTGCCTGAGGGCGTGTTCAGCCGCATCTATCTGGATGAACAGCCGGTGGATTCGGGCCGGTACATCGCGGGTGCTGTGGCGCTGCAGTCCGGCGACCTGAACACCGCCGGTGTGGCCATGTTCCGGATCAAGCCCAAGACGGAGGGCGTCCGCCTCTACTGGGCCGAGGAGCTGCCCGCTGTGACGCTGGCCGAGGCCGAAGCCCACAACACCGGCGCTCTGCTGGAGTCGGACGGCGTGGTGGCCAATGACGCGAAGGTCACTTACACCTATAAGAAGAAGGGTCTGTTCAGCAGCAAGTCCACCGAGTTCCCCACCGAGCCGGGTACCTACACCCAGACCGCTCAGGCCACGGGCAACTACTCCTGCGAGAAGATCACCCGCACCATCGTGATCTATTAACGTCAACAGAAAAAACCTCCCGTACGCCAGTACGGGAGGTTTTTTCTGTCTTGCTTACATCCGGAACCGCCAGCCCCAGCCGCCTCCGCAGCAGCAGTTGCACAGCAGGTTGAGCAGGATCATGCTCCAGCACCAGCGCATCAGCCCGCCGGGCTGGGCGTAGGTGGTCTGGGTGCGGTAGGTCTGGCCGGGGTTCTGCATCCGGCGCAGGTGCATCTGGTATTCGGTGTTGTTGGGGTCCAGCTGGACGGCGCGGCGGGCGTCCTGCAGCGCGTCGATGCTGTTGCCGAGGCCCTGATTGGCCAGCGAGGAGAGGTAGTACCACCGCGCTGAGCGGCTGTTCATGCTGTCCAGCACCCGGCGGGCCTCAGCGTAGCGGCCATTGGCCACAAAGTTGCGGGCCGCCTGCATCTCGGGGCTGTCAGAGCCGGAGTAGCTGGCCCCGCTCTGCTGCTGGTAGCCGCCAAAACCAAATCCGAAACCAAACGGGTCGAACCCGAAGCCGAAATCGCCCTGCTGCCAGCCGTTTGAGCCGTAGCCCTGCTGGTAGCCACTGTACCCCTGCTGGTAGCCGCCGTAGCTCTGCTGGCCATAGCCGGACGGGCCGCCCATCTGAGGCCCGGTCTCGCCCTTGGTGATGGCGTCATAAGCCGCCTGCACCTCCTTGAAGTGCTCCTCTGCGGTGGGGTCGTTGGGGTTCAGGTCGGGGTGCCAGCGCTTGCACTTGGCCCGATAGGCTTTCTTTATCTCGTCGTCGGTCGCGCCGCGCTGGATGCCCAGCACCTCATAGGGATCTCTCATGGGTCTACTTCCTCACGTCTCTCTCAGGCCTTGCGCGGCCCTTTCGTTCCATACAGTATTACAGTCTACAGGACAGCGCCTGTAAAATCAAGCGCAAATCAAAAGAATATCCGCCTTTTGGGCGGAATCGTTTATTTTTTTCCGGCTTCCTTGGCCTGTTTGCAGTTGTATTTGAGCCATACACCGGAGTACAGGATGTTCCGCAGCAGGTCGGCATCCTCCACACAGGGCAGACGCTCGAAGCTTCTGGCACACCGGGCCAGAAGCAGCTCGAAGATGTCCCGCATCTCCTCCTCATAGTCGGGCTGGCGGCTGAGGGAGCGCAGCGGGTTGTACGCGCCTTTTTTCTCGTCCCGGGCGAGGTCGTCGTAGGCATCCAGCAGGTAGATGAACTTGCCCAGATGGAAGCCGATGCTTCGCAGCTCGGGGGACCAGTGATCCTGCCGATAGTCGAACAGCTCGGCCATCAGCTCCCCGAAGCAGCCAGACACCGCATCGAGGTCTTCGCTGCCCTCGGCTTCCAGCCGGGCCAGACGGTCGAGGCAGGAGCGGATGGCGGCGCACTGGCGGGGCCAGCGCTTGGCGGCCTCCTGCGTGGGGGCGTCCAGCAGCTTCTCGAAGCCGAGGCCGAGGAGGCTGCGGTCGTCGTTCCACTTGTCGGCGGCGTTGTAATAGTGGAGGGCCACGCTCAGATCGGCGCAGTAGTCGGTGGGGCCGCTGTGCCGCCAGCTCACCTTCCGGATGGGGTGGATGGGGCAGTGGCTGCTGCCGGTGATGCACGCGCTCTCGCCCTCATAGAGGCTGGAGAGCAGCAGGTTCAGGAAGGTCAGGTCATAGCTCAGGGTCAGACGGCCCCGCAGCCCGTGGAGCGCGCCGATACGGCGGCAAAGCCCGCAGTAGGCCGTGCGGTAGCGGGCCTTGGCCGCATCGTCCAGTGCGGCCTGATCAGGGATGACGTATCCAAACATGGCTCAGCTCTTCTTGATGAACTGGGTGCCGCAGCGGGGGCAGGAGATCTGGATGCGGCCCCGGCCCCGGGGAACGCGCAGCTTCTGGCGGCACTGGGGGCAGCGGTAATAGTGGTATAGCCTGCGGTTGTCCCACTGGTCCTTCAGGCCGCTGAACTTATTGTGGATGCGGTCCTTCACGGCGTAGTATTTATAATTTTCTTCGGTGCGCTTGGAGATGTTGCGGCTGAACATCCGGTAGTAGCAGAAGCCCAGCAGCACCACGCCAACGTACAGTAGCAGCGGCAGACGGGTGAGGATATAGACCAGGATCAGCACGAGAGAGGCGATGTTCAAAAACTGGTTCAGACCATCGGTGCCGTAGCGGCCTATCATGAACTGGCGGATCTTTTCTTTCATAAACGTCCTTCCTCATAAAAGAGGGGCGGGTGCGCCGCCCCTCGGTATTTTTCTGCTCTCAGGATACCATGCAACCATGAGAAAATTTTGAACAGAGTGCAAACCTATCGTAAAGAGACGAGATTTAACCCCTCTCCTCCTCCCGGCAGCGGATGGTAAGGGAGGCTTCGGAGTCCAGCGCACCTTCCATCCGGCAGCGCAGCCGGGCCGGGCCGGCCTCGCCGGTGGTGGCAAGATAGGTGCCTGCCATGCCGCCCCGCAGGGGCACGACGCTGGGGCCGAGGATGCGCAGCGGCCCCTCCACGCTCAACTGGACGGCCTCGCCGCAGTAGGGCAGGAGGTTGCCGTTCTGGTCGATGGCCCGGAGGCTGACGGCGGCGCAGTCCCATGTGGGGCCGTCGGTGAGGATGGGGTTGTGGACGGTGCATTCCAGCCGGACGCTCTGCACCGGCTCCTTCACGACGGTGCGGACGGCCCGGCCATGCCACACGGCCTCGAAGCGGTAAACGGCAGCGGGGCTGCCCAGCACACCGATATATTTGTAGTAAAGCTGCACCAGATCGTTCCAGCTCAGGTGCAGCGAGTACATCCGCGCCCGGGACAGGGGCGAAAGCTCCATGGCGTCCCGGCGCATCTCGTTGAGGATGGCGGCTACCTGCGGCGCAGCGGCCCGGTCGAGGCCCTCATACTTTTCCAGCAGCAGGCCCACGAAGTCGTGGATCTCGATGGGCGGGTGAGGCAGAGCCGCGAAACGGCCCCGGCGGTCGGGTGCGAACTCGGCCACGAAGTCATTGTCCCGGTAGAACCGCAGACTGTCGGCGTTGGTGAAGGCCCAGCACGCCCCCGCAAAGCCGCCCGGATGGTCGCCCAGCGCCATGGTGGACGAGACCTCCAGCACGATGTCAGAGGGGGAGCGGGGGAGCTTCTGGCTGGCGTAGACGGCGGCAGAGAGCTTGGGGTTGCGGAACAGGTCCATCACGCCCTGATAGCTGATGCGGTCGCCGCTGCCGAACTCCCGATGGGTGTTGTAGTCGGTCATGCACCAGCCGAAGCTGCCGGCCACCCCCTGCTGGGCGATGGTGTCGTTGAGGACAGCGGCATAGCGCAGCGCCTGTGCCAGACGGTGCGGCTCGTCGTCGAAGGGCTTGGCCGGGAACTGTGCTCCCTCGAACTCGCTGATGAGGTAGCCTTTCCGGGGGTCGGGGGTGACGGCAGTGCGGGCCTCGCAGCCGACGCCCCGGCCCCGGTAGGAGTAGTCGGTGTAGGCGTAGACGTCCTCCAGAAGCTGGCTGCGGCGGGTGCTGCGGGTGCCCGCCGTGGGGCGGGTGGGGTCGAGGCGGCGGACCGTCTCGTTGGTGCGCTTATAGAAGCTCTCGTCGTCGGCGCTGCCGCAGACCCGGACGCCCCAGAGGAAGATGCTGGGATGGCTGCGGCACTGGCAGACCATCTCGCGGCAGTTCTGCAGCGCCTGCGCTTTCCAGATGTCGTCGCCCACATACTGCCAGCCGGGCATCTCCACAAAGACCAGCAGACCCAGCTCGTCGCAGGCGTCGAGGAAGGCGGGGCTGGGGGGCATCGTGAGCCGGACGGCGTTGCAGCCCAGCTGCTTTTTCAACAGCTGGGCGTCCAGACGCTGGATGCTGTCAGGCATGGCATAGCCCTGATAGGCGTAGCTCTGGGGGCGGTTGAGGCCCCGCAGCTCCACCCGCTGGCCGTTGAGATAAAGTCCCCCGGCCACGAACTGTAAGGTGCGGAACCCGAAGCGGCAGCTCTTTTCGTCCAGCACCCGGTCGGGCAGACCGCCGGTGCCGGGCCGGATGAGCCGGACGGTGAGGGTGTAGAGGGTGGGGTGTTCGATGCTCCACGGATGGACGCTGTTCAGCGCGCCGGTGATGGGCAGCGAAAGCTCACCGGTATAAAAAGCCCGGCTGCCCGAGGGGCTGCGGATCTCGGCCTGCAGCGTGCAGCCCACCGTCTCGCCCACGGTGGCGGTGTAGATGCGGAAACCGCCCTCGGCCTTCGTCTCGATGAAGATGTCCCGCAGGTAGGCGGGCTCTTTCACGTCGAGGCAGACGGCGCGGCAGACGCCGCCGTAGGTCAGAAAGTCCATCTGCCCGCCGAAGGGCGGGATGTTTAAATCTTCGCGGCTGTCGCAGCGGACAGCCACCACGTTCTTCTGGCCCAGATGGAGAGCACTGGTCAGATCGACGGTAAATGCGGTGTAGCCGCAGCTGTGGTGGAACACCCGCCGCCCGTTGCAGAACACCGTGGCGTCGTGGGCCACGGCCCCGAAGGTGAGCAGGACGGTGCGGCCCTCCCATTCTTTGGGCGCAAAAAACTCCCGCCGGTAGCCCGAGAGCTTTTGGTAGTCGTTCTCATTGCAGTAATTGTAGGGCAGGGTCTTGACCGTGTGGGGCAGGCGCACCTCTTCCAGCTCCAGCTCCGGGGACTCCGGCCGCACGATGGCGGGGTCGAAGACCGGGGTGAACTGCCAGCCGTCATTCCAATCGTAGTGTTCCATCACAAATGCTCTCCGTGGCAAAGAATACTTTTGCTCTTATGCTACCACAAAGTTATGAACGAAAAAAGAATCCGGGCCGGTTTTTATCGGTTTTGGAATAAAAATTCAAAAAAGAAGGGGGCGCTCCCCCGGCGGGAAAGCAGCCCCTTGGAGAAAACCTCTCCGTCACGCCTACGGCGTGCCACCTCCCCTAAAGAGGGGAGGCCTTGGCATTTCGCAAAGCTTTTCCTCTTCGCCAGAGGCTCCCCTCGGTAGGGGAGCTGGCAAAGCCGTCAGGCTTTGACTGAGAGGTTTATCGGATAAAATTCGTCATCGGGCGGCGGGGATTCTCCGGGTGGTCGATGCCGGCGGCCCGGCCGGCCTCGATGCATCGGAGCAGCCATGCCATGTTGCGGCCCAGCTCCTGCATCACGGCGCAGCCCTCGGCGTCCTGCAGCACCTGCTCCGGGTTCGAGCCGTGGACCATCGGCCAATAGGAGCCGCTCACCAGCGGCATATGGAAGAACTCGGGGTACTTTACCAGCTGGTCGAGGGTGGTCGTCGTACCGGCGCGGCGGGCCGAGCAGCAGATGGCGGCGGGCTTGTAGGCCAGATACCTGCCGCCCGCGTAGGCGAGACGGTCCATGAAGCTGGTCATGTTGCCGGAGGCGGAAGCGTAATGCACCGGCGTGCCGAAGACGAAGGCGTCGGCAGTCTTGGCTTTCTCGATGGCCTCGTTGACCACGCCGCCGAAGACGCAGCCCTTGCCGGCGGCACAGCCGCCGCAGCCGATGCAGCCGCCCACGGGCTTGGTGCCGACGTTCAGGATCTCCGTCTCGATGCCGGCAGAGTTCAGCTCTCCGGCGATGAGGGTCAGTGCGGTATAGGTGCAGCCCTTTTCGTGGGGGCTGCCGTTGATGAGCAGGACTTTCATGATGTATACTCTCCTTCTTACGCCCGAAAAAGCGGCGTTCTGGGATAATTTTAGCACATTCAGGCCCGGAACGCAACGAATCTTGGCGCTGCCCTTGACAAAGAGCGGCGGTATGACGATAATATGAAGTTACGATAACAGGAAAGACCAAAGGAGGCCAAAACATGCGAGTCATTGCAGGAGAAGCCCGCGGCAGACGGCTGGAAGCGCTGCCCGGCACGGATATTACCCGCCCCACCCTCGATCAGGTGAAGGAGGCGATGTTCAGCATCGTCCAGTTCGACCTGCCCGGAGCCCGTGTGCTGGACCTGTACGCAGGCAGCGGCCAGCTGGGCATTGAGGCGCTGAGCCGGGGCGCTGCCCGGTGCGTGTTCCTGGACGAGAACCGTGAGGCCGTGAACATCGTCATGAAGAACTGCAAGAACTGCGGCGTCTTCGACCGCAGCCGCGTCAACATCGGCGAAGCGGCCCGCTTCCTCTCGGCCTGCCGGGAGCAGTTCGATCTGGTGCTGCTGGACCCGCCCTTCCACAACGGCACGCTGGAAAACATCCTCCCCCTCGTGGACAAGTGCGTCGCCCCCGGCGGCATCGTCATCTGCGAGAGCGAAACGAAGCTCGTCCTCCCCGCTGAGGTGGGCGGCTTGCAGCTGAAAAAGCAGTACAAGTACGGCAAGGTCCTGCTCTGGAAATATGGCAAGCCGGTGGCAGACGCCGCCGAGGAAGAAGGAGAAGCCTGATGAACGTCAACGAGCTTTTGGATACCATTGAGGATCTGCTGGAAGAGAGCACGGGGATGCCCCTCTCGGGCGGCAAGCGCATCGTGGATGTGGAGCAGATCCGGGATTATCTCGACGACATCCGCGCGAACCTGCCGGTGGAGCTGCGGCAGGCCCAGTCCATCGTCAGCGACCGTGCCCAGCTCATCGAGTCGGCCAACGCACAGGCGCAGGCCATCGTGAAGAAGGCCGAAGAGCGTGCCCGCATCCTTGTGAGCGAGGCCGAGATCGTCCGCGCCGCCCAGCAGCGTGCGTCGGAGATCGTCTCCGCCGCCCAGACCGAGGCCCGCACCGTCCGCCAGACCGTGACGGATTACTGCGACAATATGCTGAAAACCACCGAGGAGACCATGGCCGAGAACGCCGCACAGGTGAAAAACGTCCGAGCGAACCTGCGCCAGACGCCCCGCCGCGGCGCATAAGAGGGCTTCCAAGTCCCTGCGAGTCAAAGTGACGATTCGCAGGGGCTTTTTTTGTGCGATTTTGTAGGAAAAAAGCGAAGGAAAAAACTTGCATTCAGCGCTGTGATTTGCTACAATAAAACAGAGTCGTCGGGTATCTTGACAGCATTTAAACGGGACAAACTCCCGGAGAGATGTCCGGCGTATCGGACGGCTCGGAACACGAAACGAAGGGAGGCTGGGCACGATGACACAGAAAGAAGAGATGGCGCAGTTCGACCCGGCCTCGTTTGAGCATATCCCCGTGCTTCTGAACGAGTGCCTCGACGGACTGAACATCGACCCGGCAGGCATTTATCTGGACGGCACGGCGGGCGGCGCGGGGCACTCCCGCCAGATCGCCCTCCGCCTCGACGGCACGAAGGGCGGGCGGCTCGTCTCGCTGGATCAGGACCCCGACGCGGTGCAGACCGCCCGGGCGCGTCTGGCGGGGCTTCCGGCCACCGTGGTGCAGATCAATTTCCGCTATGCCGGACAAGCCCTCGAGGGCCTCGGCATCGAGAAGATCAACGGTGCGCTGCTGGATCTCGGCGTTTCCAGCCATCAGCTGGATGACGCGGCCCGGGGCTTTTCCTACCGGGCGGACGCTCCGCTGGATATGCGGATGAGCCAGCAGGGGGAGACGGCGGCAGACCTCGTGAACACCGCCAGCCGGGAAGAGCTTGCCCGCATCCTACGGGACTACGGCGAGGAACCCTATGCATGGCAGATCGCCGGGCATATCGTGGAGGCTCGGGAGACGGCCCCCATCGAGACGACCTTACAGCTGGCCGACATCGTGGCCAGTGCCATGCCGCCGGCAGAGCGGCGCAAGAACAAGAACCCGTCGCGGCGCACCTTTCAGGCGCTGCGCATCGCAGTCAACCATGAGCTGGACGCTCTGGAGGAGGGGCTGGACACCATCTTCGACCACCTCGCCCCGGGCGGAAGGCTGTGCGTCATCACTTTCCATTCGCTGGAAGACCGGCTGGTGAAGAACAAATTCCGCCGCTGGTCCACGGCCTGCACCTGCCCGCCGGAGTTCCCGGTCTGCGTGTGCGGCGGCAAGGCGAAAGCAAAGCTCATTACCCGAAAGCCTATCGAGGCCGACCAGCAGGAACTGGAGGAGAACCGGCGGAGCCGTTCTGCCCACCTGCGCGTTTTGGAAAAGCTCTGAGCCGGACAGGGCACCGCTCAGGGTGAGAGGAGGAGATCACTATGGGTCAGCCAGCCTATGATATGTCGTCTGAGGTGCGCCGCAGAAAAGCACCTCAGACGCAGCGCAAGGTCGCGCTGCGGGTGGAAAAGGGCGGCAAGCGCCGTCTCAACCCAGTTCAGGCGGCCATGCAGCATCTGCTTCAGCTGATCTCGATGGCGCTGCTGGCGGGCCTTGCGGTCAGCCTGCTCTGGAGCGAGGCCCAGCTGGTGGAGGTCAACGACCAGATCCAGAAGGCCAAGGCAGAGCTGGTGAGCGAGCAAAGCCAGTACACCTACTACAACAGCGTCCTCAACAGCAAGACCAACATCACCAGCGTGGAAGAGGTGGCCGGTCGTCTGGGCCTGATGAAGATGGACCAGAGCCAGATCACCTACATCCGCCTCGACAGCAAGAGCGTGCTGGTGCGCAGGGAGTCGGCTGTCCACCAGTGGACGGATTTTCTGCACGACGGCGCAATGACCGTTCTGGCCTCCGTCGGCAGCATAAAATAAGCAAACAGACAGAAAAGCGTGCGGCAGCGCACGCTTTTCTGGTTTCTGCAGGAGAATACCATGCAAAACAAGCCCTCCAAAAACCAGCACAGGAACGTCTACTACCGCCTTCGCCGCAGCGACCCGCACGAGCGCCTCAGCGCACGGCTGCGGCGTTTCAGCTTCGGCGCGGCGGTATTTTTTGTCATGGCGGCTGCGGGCATCGTGACCTACAGCCTGTATAAGATCCAGATCGAACAGGGTGCGACCTTCCGCCAGTATGCGGCCGAGCAGCAGCTGCTGGACAGCACCATTCAGGCGACGCGGGGCGAGATCTACGACGCCTCCGGCATTACGCTGGCCTCTACCAGCGTAGTATGGACCATCTGGGCCGACCCCAGCTATTCCACGGCCCTCTTCACCAGCCAGACCGCCGAGGAGACGGGCGAAGTCCTCAAGACGGTGGACGAGACGACGCTGGCTGAGGTGAGCCGTCAGATCACCCTGCGGCTGCTCTCCGGCGACGGGGAGAGCCTTGACCGCGTGGACACCTCTTCGGCGGAGTACCAGACCCAGTACCAGACCGTCCACGACGCGCTGGCGAAGAATACTTCCTCCTATCAGGTCCTTGCCACCAAGGTGAACAACGCCGTCAAGCTCTCCATCGAGAAATACGTCAGCACCTACAACAAAGAGCACACCAAGGCCAAGACGCTGGAGGACGGCACCACCGTCCGGAAGGGCCGCATCTCCGTCTCCTCGTCCAAGAGCTTCCAGCGGGATTACCCCTACGGTGCGTTCGCCGCGTCGGTGCTGGGCTTCTGCAACGGCGATGGCGAGGGCTTCTACGGGTTGGAGAAGTCCTACGACTCCACCCTTGCGGGCGTCAACGGCCGCACCATCACCCGCCGCAACGCCTACGGCAACGCCATCGCCGACGCCAACGCCACCACCTATGCCGCCAAGGACGGCTCCAATCTGGTGCTGTCGCTGGACGTCAACGTGCAGGAGGTGGTGGAGCGCTACCTCAACGAGGCTGTCTACGCCAACAACGTCGAGAACCGCGGTGCGGCCATCGTCATGAACGTCAAGACGGGTGCCATCCTTGCAATGGCCTCCAAGCCCGACTTTGACCCCAATGACCCGCTGGATTTCAGCGCGAACCTGACCTATCTGAGCGAGCAGGTTCAGGCCGAGCCGGAGATCTATACCATCTACCTCAAGGACCCGGAGGACCCCAAAAAATTCCTGCTGGACGAGAACGGCAAGAAGATCCCCGACCCGGACCCGGACTACACCGGCACCTACCGCGACATCCAGTGGAAGAACAAGGCCATCACCGAGCTGTACTACCCCGGAAGCGTCTTTAAAGTCATCACGGCGGCGATGGGGGTGGACTCGGGCAAGGCCACCTATTACACCACCCTCAACTGCTCCGGTGCTTACGGCGTGGCGAAGGAGACCTACCACTGCGCCGGAAAGAAGTCCCACGGGGTCCAGAACCTTGCCGAGGCCCTCCGCAACAGCTGCAACATCTACTTCATCCAGCTGGGGCAGCGGCTCGGCTCCAGCGTTTTTTATGATTACTTCGACGCCTTCGGCTTTACCGAGCGCACCGGCGTGGACCTGCCCAATGAGACGGGCATGATGAAGTATTACACTAAGAACCAGCTGGGGGAGGTCCAGCTTGCGTCCTCCGCCTTCGGTCAGGCCATGGCCGTGACCCCGCTGCAGGTCTGCACTGCCATCTCGGCGGCGGTCAACGGCGGCTACCTCGTCACCCCCCATGTGGTGGATAAGATCACCGACCAGAACGGCAATGTGGTCGAGGAGATCGGCGCGAACGTCCGCCGTCAGGTCATCAGCAAGAGCGCCAGCGAGACCATCCGCCAGATCATGGAATACGAGGTCGGCGACGGCACCACCACCGGCGGCGGCTCCAACGCCTACGTCGCGGGCTACCGCATCGGCGGCAAGTCCGGTACGTCCGAGCAGCTGAACATGGAGCGCCGCGCCGACGGCGACTACAAGAAGGTCGCCTCCTTCGCGGCGGTCCTGCCCGCCAACGATCCGGAAATTCTGGTCTATGTCATGCTGGACGACCCCAACAACGCCCGCACCGACTACTCCTCCATTCTGGCCGCGCCTGTGGTCGGCAACATCATCAGTGAGATCGCCCCCTATCTGGGCATCGCCACCGACGGCATCGACCGCAGCCAGACCACCGTGAAGGTGCCCAACCTCGTGAGCAAGGAGTGGAGCAACGCGCAGGTCGCCCTGAACAACAAGGGCCTCAAGCACCAGCTGGTGGAGAGCGAGAGCAGCCAGACCGCCGCCGTCGTCACCTATCAGTACCCTCATGCGGGGGCAGAGGTGGCCAGCGGCACCACCATCTATCTGTATACCGATACCTATTCCGGCAGTCACACCGAGGTGCCGGACGTCAGCGGCAAGAGCGCCGACTTTGCCCGCCAGATGCTGACCGCCGCCGGACTGAACTGTCAGGTGGCAGGGGAAAGCACCGGCACGGTGCAGAGCCAGAGCGAGGCCGCAGGCGCCAGTGTCCAGAAGGGCACCGTCGTTACCATCACCTGCGGATAATGGAGGGAGGCTCTCCCGAAGGGAGAGGCTTTCGGAAGTCGTTACATCATCTTAATAAGGGGAGAATGATCTATGGAACATATCGCAGCAGATCTGCTTTTGAAGGGCCTTGCCCCCGAGGGCTTCGCCGACGGCCAGCCCATCGGCCTTGTGACCACCGACAGCCGCGAGGTCTGCCCCGGCTGCATCTTCGTGGCTTTTCCGGGCGAGCGGTTCGACGGCCACGATTTCGCGGCCAAGGCGCTGGAAGAGGGAGCGGCCTATGTCGTGCTGAACCACCCGGTGGAGGGAGTCCCGGCAGAAAAGGCGGTCATCAGCCCCGACAGCTACCACGCCATGATGGTCATGGGGGCGAACTACCGCAGCCAGTTCCACCCCAAGGTGGTGGGCGTCACCGGCAGCGTGGGCAAGACCACCACCAAGCAGATGACCTATGCCGCCATCGCGGGCTTTGGGGATACCATCAAGACCGAGGGCAACCAGAACAACGAGCTGGGCCTGCCCCGCACCCTGTTCCGCATCGGGAAGGAGACCGAATACGCCGTGGTGGAGATGGGCATGAGCCACGCAGGCGAGATCGAGCGTCTGGCCCGCTGTGCCCGGCCCGATGTGGGCATCATCACCTGCATCGGCGTGTCCCACATCGGCAATCTGGGCAGTCAGGAGAACATCTGCAAGGCGAAGCTGGAGATCTGCGCGGGCCTTGCGGAGGGTTCGCCCCTCGTGCTGAACGGCGACGACCCCTTCCTCCGCAAAGCCGCTCTGCCCGGCCACGTCCGTCCGGTGTGGTTCAGCCTCGGCGACGAGAGCGCCGACGTCTGTGCCCTCAACGTCCGGCAGGAGGGGGACGGCATGGCCTTCACCCTCTGCGACAGGGCCGCAGGCCGCTATGAAGTGACCATCCCCGCCATGGGCCGTCACAACGTGGCGAATGCGCTGGCCGCGTATGCCGCCGCCACCCGTCTGGGTCTCGCGCCCGAGGGCGTTATCGCGGGTCTGGCCGATTTCGAGCAGACCGGTATGCGCCAGAAGGTGGTCCACGCAGGCGGCATGGACGTCATTGAGGACTGCTACAACGCCAACCCCGACAGCATGAAGGCCGCATTGGCCATGTTCAGGGAGTACCCCTGCAAGCGCCGCTTTGCCCTGCTGGGCGATATGCTGGAGCTGGGGGAGATGAGCGCCTCTGCCCACGAGGAGCTGGGCCGTCAGGCGGCCGGGGCCGGGCTGACCGCCCTCGTCACCTACGGCCCCGAGGCTGCACGGACGGCGGAGGCCGCAAAGGCGGCGGGCCTTGCCGACGTGGTCCACGCCGGGGACTACCAGCAGGCGGCCGACGCCCTGCTGGCCCGGATGAAGGCCGGAGACGCTTTGCTGGTCAAGGCCAGCCGCGGCATGGCGCTGGAAAAGGCGCTGGCCCTGTTCTATCCCGTCTGCGGAAAGTAAAGAAATACTTGGAGTATTATTATGATTCGTTTTGCCTTGATCGTCGCCTCGACGCTGGGATTTTTCCTCACGGCGGCGCTCGGGAATTTAATGACCCCGCTGCTCCGGGCGTTCCACGACCGGCAGCAGCCTCAGAAGGAAGCCGAGCCGCCCACGATGGGCGGGCTGTGCCTCATGACGGGCACGATGGCGGCGGTGGGCGTCGGCTGGACGGCGGCCTGCGTCGCCCAGCCTGAGCTGCTGGGCAGCGAGAACCTGCTGACCACCCGGCTGCTCATCGCCCTCTTCGGGGCGCTCTGCTTCGGGGGCGTGGGCCTCGCGGACGATCTGGCCCGGCTGCGGCATCGCTCGCCGCTGGGGCTGCGCCGTCCGGTGCGGCTGGGGCTGGAAGCGGCCTCCGGCGCGCTGGTGCTGGCTCTGCTGGGGCTGAACGACTGCCTGCCCGACGGGCTGGCCGTTCCGGGCCTTGGCTACTGCACCCTCGGGCCGCTGGCCCCGGCGGTCTGGCTGGTGCTCCTCGTGGCGCTGGCCGAGAGCGTCCGCACCGCCGACGGGATGGACGGCACGGTCTGCGGCTGCGCCTTCATCGCCATGCTGGGCCTCATGACGGCCATGACGCTTCTGGGCTGGTTCCCGCTGGGCGTCCTCCCGGCGGCGCTGGCCGGGGCCCTGATGGCCTTTCTGCTCTGGAACTTTTATCCCGCAAAGCTCCGCCCCGGCGCGGTGGGATGCCAGTTCCTGGCCGGTGCGCTGGGCTGTGTGCCCCTGAGCATCGGCTGGCCCGGGCTGACCCTGCCGCTGGCTCTGCCCTACTGGCTGGAGGGCGGCATGGTGGCGTTGCAGATCGTCGTATGGAAGGCCTCCGGCGGGCGGCGGCAGCTGTTTGGCACTGCGCCGCTCCACCGCTGGCTCGAGAAGCGGGGCTTTGACCCGGTGAATATCTTTTATATCTTTGGAGTTCTGGCCCTGCTGGGCCTCGCGCTGACCTTGCAGGCGGCGCGGGCCAGCTGAGCGGCCCATAAGGAGGGAGTGCGGATGGCGACCATCCGAAGAAAAAAGTCTGAGCCGTTTGCCATCGTCCAGAAAGACCCCGGCCCATGGCCGCAGGTGCTCATCAACTGGCTGGCGACGCTGGCGGTCATCATCGTGTTCGGGCTGATCATGCTGTTCAGCGCCAGCTACACCACGGGCTATCTGCGGATGGGGGACAGCTTCTACTACATCAAGTCCCAGATGTTCTGTCTGGGGCTGGGACTGGGGGCGATGCTGCTCTTCTCCCGCATCGACCACCGCTTCCTGCGCAGGCTGGTCTGGCCGGGCTATTTTATCTGCATCCTCATGCTCATCGCGGTGCTCTTCAGTGCGCCCCTGAACGGCTGCCGCCGCTGGCTGCGTGTGGCCGGTGTCACGGTTCAGGTGTCGGAAATCGCCAAGTTCGAGATGATCCTGCTCACGGCCCATCTGGCCGCGAAAGCGCCCCATCTGGAAAAGCTCGACCCCTCCTCGCCCCGCCGGGTCCCGGTGCGGAAATGGCTCTACCAGCGCATCGTGCGGGAGCTGGTCATCCCGCTGCTGCCCCTCGTCCCGGTGGTGGGCCTGCTGGTGCTGGAGCCGCATATGTCGGGCATCGTCCTGACGACGGCCATCGTGGGCACCATCCTCATGCTGGGCGGCAGCGGCGGCGTCATCACATGGGCGTGTGCCGGCCTCGGCGCAAGCCTGCTGCAGACGCTGCTGGGGCATATCGACTCCATCCCCTACCTGCAGAGCCGCCTCGACGGCTGGACGCATGACCTTGCCAAGATGACCGACCAGACCCTGCAGAGCCTTTACGCCATCGGCTCCGGCGGCGTGACGGGCCTCGGCCTCGGCAACAGCATCGAAAAGCAGCTCTGGCTCCCCGAAAGCACCAACGACTTCATCTTCAGCGTCGTCTGCGAGGAGCTGGGCTTCGTGGGGGCTGTGGTGGTCATCCTGCTCTTCGTCCTCTTCCTCGTGCAGGGGCTGTGGATGGCGTTCCACGCCGAGAACCGCTACTGCTCGCTGGTGGGCATCGGCATCATGGCCCAGATCGCGTGGCAGGTGTTCTGCAACATCGCGGTCGTCACCAACACCCTGCCCAACACCGGCATCTCGCTGCCCTTTTTCTCCTCCGGCGGCACCAGCCTCATCCTGCTGCTGGCCGAGATGGGCGTGATGATAAACATCGGCCGGGGCGGCGAGCGCGCCCGCCTCGAGCGGGAAAACCGCCGCGCCCTGCGGGAGCAGCAGGAAAAGAGACCGGATAACACCATTGTACTCAGACCCGATATGGGCCTCTGACCGTTCAAGGAGGAAATCATCATGCGTGTACTCATCGCAGCCGGCGGTACGGCCGGACACATCAACCCGGCTCTGGCCATCGCGGGAGCCATCAAAAAAGCCGATCCCGCCGCAGAGATCCATTTTGCAGGCCGGAAGGAGGGGATGGAATACCGCCTCGTGACACAGGCGGGCTATCCCTTCCACCACATCGAGATCACCGGCTTCCAGCGGAAGCTCTCCCTCAACAACATTAGACGGAACCTCATCACCCTCTGGAATCTGGCCCTTTCCGGCCCGAAGGCCAAGGCGATGATGAAGGAGGTCCAGCCTGACCTTGTCATCGGCTGCGGCGGCTATGTCTCCGGCCCGGTGGTGCGCTGCGCCGCCAAGAAGGGCATCAAGACCGCCATCCACGAGCAGAACGCCTTCCCCGGTGTGACCAACAAGCTGCTGGCCCCCGATGTGGACATCGTCTTTGCCGCCGTGCCCGCCGCTGTCGAGAAGCTGGGCGCTCCCGAAAAGACGCAGGTGGTGGGCAACCCGGTCCGGCCCGAAGTGTTCGAGAAGGCCGGGGAACGGGATGCCATCCGCACCCAGCTGGGCGCAGGCGACCGCACCGTCATCCTCTCCTTCGGCGGCAGTCTGGGCGCGCGCCGGGTCAACGAGGTGGTGGCCGACCTCTGCGCATGGGAGCAGAAGGAAAATAAGCCTGTGCTCCACATCCACGCCACCGGACAGTACGGCGTGGAGCTGTTCAAAAACCTTGAGAAGGAAAAGGGCTTCGCCCCCGGCGAGAGCCTTGAGGTGAAGGAGTACATCAACAATATGCCCGAGCTGCTGGCCGCTGCCGACCTCGTCATCAGCCGTGCCGGTGCTCTGACGCTGGCCGAGCTGGAAGCCGAGGGCCGTGCCGCCGTCCTCATCCCAAGCCCCAATGTGGCCGAGAACCACCAGTATTACAACGCCATGGAGCTGCAGAAGGCCGGGGCCGCTGTGGTCATCGAGGAAAAGGACCTGACCGGTGAGAAGCTCATCTCCACCGTCTCCGGTCTGCTGTCTGAGCCGGGCAAGCTGGCGGCGATGGGCCGGAATGCCCGCAGCCTCTCGGTGGACGACAGCCTCGACCGCATCGTGGACGCCCTGCTCAAGCTGGTCAAGACTCCGTGATTGATTCGACGGCCCTCTTGTGATAAAATCAGACGGAAAGGAGGCAGCGCCGTACCATGACCCAGAACCGAAATGACCGCCGTGCCGGGCCGCAGAGCAGCGCCCGGCCCCGCAGGCCGCAGACCCAGAACGGCTCCCACAGAGCCTACGACTGGACACAGGACCGGCGAGCCTCCGCCCCGCAGCGCCGCACCCGGCCGCAGGGCTATCAGGAACAGACGCTGGACTTCTCCGGCGGGGATGGGAGCTTCGAGCACTACGGGGACAACAGCATCCAGTTCCCTCAGCAGACGGCCCGCCGCCCCAACGGCCAGAGCCGGGCAGGACAGGCCCGCCGTCCGGCTCGGCCGCAGGGCCAAAGGCCTCGCCGCCAGAACACACAGCCATATCCCCGCAGCGGCCAGCGGCCCGGCAGCGCACAGAGCAATGGCCGCTACCGCCCCACCGAAGCGAACCTCCGCAGCCCGGCCCGGCGGGAGGGCAAAAAGAAGCGCCGCCTGACCCGGGCCGCCATCCGCCGCCGCAGGGCCATCCGCCGCCTGACTGCGCTGGCGCTGCTGCTCTGTGTCATCGGAGTGGGCGTTTACCTCACCGTGACCATGCTTTTCAAGATCAACACCCTGCAGGTGGTGTCCGACGGAGCAGTGGTGAGCGAGGTGGGCGGCTATTCCAGCGCCGAAATTCTGGAAGCGCTGGGAGTCCACGCCGAGGAGAACATCTTCAGCTTCGACCCGGCAGAAAAGTCCGCCGCGCTGGAACGGCAGTTCCCTCTGCTGGAGAACATCCATGTGGAGCGGGATTATCCCAATACGGTGGTGGTGCGGGCCGATGCGGCCACCGCCGCCTACGCCATGCAGACCTCCGGCGGCTGGCTGAGCCTCTCCGCCGGGCTGAAAATTCTGGATAAGACCGCCGCCCAGCCGGAGCTGCCCGTCCTCTACGGCGGCGAGCCGGAGTCTGCGACGCCGGGCGTCCAGCTGGAATTTGCAGCGGATACGCCGGCAGCGTCGGACAGCGCCGCGTCCAGTGAGGCCGCAGCCCCCGCCGATAAGCGCCTCGACTCCCTGAATACCCTGCTGACCGCGCTGGACAGCAGCGGTCTGGGGGCGGACGTCACCCGCATCGAGTTTGAAGACCCCGAGCAGATGGCGTTCCTGTATCAGGGCCGCATCAGCGTGCTTCTGGGCACCCTGAACGAGCTGGACTATAAGCTCCGGCTGGCAAAATACGTCCTGCTGGACGAGGACGGCAAGGGCTGCTCGCCCACCGACACCGGGATGCTGGACCTGAGCCACTTGAGCGCCTCGTCCACCCGCAAATTCCGCTTTGCACAGGGAGAGCCGACTCTGCCCTCGGGCTATATCGCCCCGGTGCAGGCTGAGGCCCCGGCACAGACAGAGCCTCAGCCGGAGGAAGCCTCCGACCCCGAACCTGACACGACGGAGGGCGCGGACGCCGCGCCTGCCGATGAACCCACTGCCGCAGCGGCAGAACAGCAATAAGGAGCATCTGAACCATGAAACTGGAACAACTGTTGGAGGGCGTGCCCTATACGCTGGTGCAGGGCAGCCTTGAGCTTGACATCGAGGACATCATCTACGACAGCCGCAAGGCGGCCCCGGGGCGGCTCTTCGTCTGCATCGTGGGCACCCAGCGGGACAGCCATGACTATGCCGCCCAGTGTGCGGCCGAGGGAGTCACGGCGCTGGTCGTCCAGCACGACATCGACCTCTCTGCCGTCCCCGGCGTCACTGTGCTGAAGGTGGAGAGCAGCCGCTATGCGCTGGCCCTCATGAGCGGCAATCTCTTCGGCAACCCCTCCCGCCGGATGACCATGATCGGCGTCACCGGCACCAAGGGCAAGACCACCACCACCCACATGATAAAGAGCGTGCTGGAAGCCGCAGGCCGCAAAGTGGGCATGATCGGCACCAACGGCATCTACTTCCTCGGCCACCATCAGGAGACGGCCAACACCACCCCTGAGAGCTACGAGCTGCAGAAGACTTTCCGGGAGTTTCTGGACGCCGGCTGCGACACGGCGCTGATGGAGGTGTCCAGTCAGGGCCTCATGATGGACCGTGTGGCGGGCATCCACTACGACATCGGCGTCTTTACGAATCTCTCGCCCGACCACATCGGCCCCGGCGAGCACAAGACCTTTGAAGAATACCGCAGCTGGAAGGGTCAGCTTTTCAAGCGCTGCACCACCGGCGTCGTGAACATCGACGACGAGAACACCGAGGCCCTGCTGGAAGGCCACACCTGCAAACTCGTGACCTACGGCTGCGATGAAAAGGCCGACTACCGCGCCGGTACGTACCAGCTGCTGCGCACCCACGACTTCCTCGGCGTCCGGTTCCATGTCTCCGGCAAGGACGATATGGACGTCAGGGTCAATATGCCCGGCGAGTTCAGCGTCTACAACGCGCTGGCTGCCCTCACCGTGGGCAAGGTGCTGGGCCTGCCGGATGAGGCCATCCACGAGGGCCTGAGCCGCTGCGTGGTCAAGGGCCGCGTCGAGCTGGTGCCCATCAGCAGGAAGTTCACCATCCTGCTGGACTACGCCCACAACGAGGTCTCCACCGAGAGCCTGCTGACCACTCTGCGGGCCTACAAGCCCCACCGCCTCGTGGTGGTGTTCGGCTGCGGCGGCAACCGCTCCAAGCTGCGCCGCTACGGCATGGGTGAGATCTGCGCCAAGATGGCTGACTTCTCCATCCTCACCGAGGACAACAACCGCTTTGAGAAGGTGGAGGACATCCTCGCCGACATCCGCGTGGGCATGAACAAGGGCAACCCCGACGCCAAATTCGTGGAGATCCCCGACCGCCTCGATGCGCTGCACTATGCCGTGGACCATGCACAGGAGGGCGACCTCATCGCCGTCATCGGCAAGGGCCACGAGACCTACCGCGACCGCGAGGGCGTCAAGACCCCCTTCCTCGAGCGGGAGCTGCTGGAAGAGTATGCCCAGCAGATCGGCCTTGAATAAACTGTAATATTTGGACATAAAAATACCGGCCGTGCAGCTGCACAGCCGGTATTTTTTTGGATTCCGGAGGGAGTTAATTCTTTTCCGCCAGCGCCTTCTGCGCCTTTTCCTCGGGGATGAGGTTGGTCATGCTCTTGAGGCTGATGCCGATGGTGGAGAGGTTGTGCAGCATGGCAGAGGACGCAGGCTGCAGGATGCCCATTGCCCCCAGCGCGATGAGGGCAGAGTTGAAGGTCAGCACAAAGTGGTAGTTGGCGCTGACACGGCGCTGCAGGGAGTTGGCGATGGTCTTGAGGATGACCAGCTCCTCGAGGCTGTCGGCCTTGATGGTCACGTCTGCGATCTCGCGGGCGATGGCAGCGCCGGAGTTGATGGCGATGCCGACGTCAGCGGCAGAGAGGGCGGGGGAGTCGTTGATGCCGTCGCCGATCATCACGACGGTGTGGCCCTCGGACTTGGCCTTCTGGACGAAGGCGGCCTTGTCCTCGGGCAGCACCTCGGCGAAGAAGCGGTCCACGCCCACCTGCTTTGCGATGGCGGCGGCGGTGCGCTCGCTGTCGCCGGTCATCATGACCGTGCGGGTGATGCCGAGGCTGCGCAGGGCGCGCAGCACACGGGCGGCTTCCGGGCGGAGCGGGTCGGCGATGCAGATGACGCCGACCAGACGGCCCGAGGCAGCCAGATAGAGGTGGGAGTATTCCGGCTCGAGGTCGTCGAATTTCTGGCGCTCCTCCTCGGGGATGATGCAGTGCTCGTCCTCAAAGACGAAGTGATGGCTGCCGATGACGACCCGGTCGCCGCTGACCCGGCTGGCGATGCCGTGGGCCACGATATATTCCACCTCGGAGTGCATCTCCTCGTGGGAGATGCCGCGCTCCTTGGCTTCCCGGACGACGGCGTTGGCCATCGAGTGGGGGAAATGCTCTTCGAGGCAGGCGGCCAGCTGAAGGACTTCGGCCTCGGTACGGCCGGAGAAGGGCACGACCTTGACCACCTTGGGGGTGGCGCGGGTCAGGGTGCCGGTCTTGTCGAAGACGATGGTGTCGGCCTTGGACAGGGCCTCAAGGTATTTGCCGCCCTTGACGGTGATGTGGCTTGCGCCGCACTCCCGCATGGCGGACAGGACAGCCAGCGGCATCGAGAGCTTGAGGGCGCAGGAGAAATCCACCATCAGGCAGGAGATGGCACGGGTGGCGTTCCGGGTCAGGGCATAGGTGACGATGGTCGCGCCGAGGCACCAAGGCACCAGACGGTCGGCCAGAGCCAGTGCACGGTTCTCGGTGCTGGACTTGAGCTTCTCGGACTCCTCGATCATGGCCACGATCTTGTCGTAGCGGTTGGTGCCGCCCTCGGCCTTGGTGGTCAGGACGCATTCGCCCTCCTCCACCACCGTGCCGGCGTAGACGGTGGCACCGGTGATCTTCTGCACCGGCATGGATTCGCCGGTCAGCGCGGCCTGATTGACCATGGCCTCGCCCTCGATGACGGTGCCGTCCAGCGGGATCATGTTGCCGGAGCGGACGACGATCTCGTCGCCGGGGTGCACCTTGGTCAGGGGCATCAACACCTCGGTGCCCTGTGCGCGCACCCAGACCTTATCGACGTTCAGGGCCATGCTGCGGGCAAGATCGTCAAGGCTCTTCTTGCGGGTCCACTCTTCCAGCAGGGAGCCGACGTTGAGCAGGAACATGACCGAGCCTGCGGTGGCAAAATCCCTCCGTAGGATGGACACGCCGATGCTCAGGGCGTCCAGCACCTCAACTTCCAGCCTGCGCCGCCACAGGCAGCGCACACCCTTCCAGAGGAAGTGGAGGGAGCGCAGCACCGTATAGGCGGCGTCGAGGGGAGCAGGCAGGAAGAGCTTGCGCAGCACCCGGCCCGCCACGAGGTCGTACATCTTTTCCTGATATTCCTGATTGATGCGGCGGCTGTCGGCGCTGGTGACCAGAGCGTCCAGCTCGGGGTCGTCGAAGCGGTAGCCGCTCAGGGCGGCGACGGCCGCCTTGCGGGAACCGGTGTAGCAGACGACCACGTCGCCCGTCCGCTCGTAGACCTTGGCCTTGCTGACAGCGTCGTGGTGGTTCAGGTAGGCTTCCAACACGTCGGCCCGGTGCAGCGTCATCCGCACGTTGCAGACGTGTACCCGCAGACGGCCGCGGCTTTCATGAAGAATAGTACATTTCATATCTGAATATCCTCTGCGTATTGCAAAAATTGCCACGAAAAAGAGCCGCCCGCAGGCGGCTCAGAGGCTGTAAGATCACTCGTTGGTCTCGGCGGCAGCAGCCTCAGCCGTGTCCTCGATGACCTCGGCCTCAGCCTTGGCAGCGCGGGCCTCGTTGATGGCCTTTGCATCCTCGAGGATGTCACCGGCCTGCTCCTGCACCTTGCTGACGGTCTCCATGGTGCAGTCCTTCATGCGCAGGACAGCAGCGGTGGTCTGGGTGTAGACCTTCTTGGCGTCGCTGCTGGACAGCAGCTTGAAGCCGGCGGAGCCGAACAGGGTGCCGGCAGCGAACAGAGCGATCTTCTTCATATCGACCATAGTTTATATACCTTCCTTTTATCGTACTTCACAGAGGTGCCGGGAAAGACACCGTACAAGTGTTTCTGCGGATATTATAGCGCGGATTTCGGAATTTGCAAGGGTTTTTGACGATGTTAAGATGTATTAACTTTTTACGGAAAGTAGTTAGAGAAGACTGTCTCTTCGCGTTTTTTGAAGCAAACTACAGTTTGTATTTTCAAACAAACCGGGAATTTCAGAGAAATCTCGGCCAGAGTCTTGCGCAGGACGCTGCATCCGTTGTACAATAAAACAATGTATGACCAAAAACAGCGACAGGGCGGCGCGTTCCGGCCTGTTCCAGATAAGTGAGGCAGGAAATGGAAAAGAAAGAGATCCGTGTGCTGGCGCTCGACCTCGACGGCACCCTGACCAACGACCAGAAGGTCGTTACCCCCGCCACCCGGACAGCGCTGGATGCTGCCGCCGCCAAGGGTGTGACCATCGTGCTGGCTTCGGGCCGTCCCACGGCGGGCGTGGTGCCACTGGCACGGGAGCTGGGGCTGGACAAGAAGGGCGGCTGCATCCTCTCCTACAACGGCGGCTCCATCACCGACTGCGCCACCGGCAGGACGCTCTACAGCCAGTGGCTGGATTCAAAATATGTGCCGGCCCTCTGCGCCTTTGCCAAGGAGCAGAAGGTGGCCATTGTTACATACAATGAGCAGGGCGTCGTCTCCGAAAGCCCCGAGGACCCGTGGGCGCTGAAGGAGTGCTTCACCTGCGGGCTGCCCATGCAAAGGGTGGAGGATCTCGCTGCCTATGTGGACTACCCCATCTGCAAGATGCTCATCACCCTCGACCCCGCCCGCCGCGACGAAGTGCTGGCGGCAGGCCGGAAGGTGTTTGAAGGCCGGATCGACCTCTACCCGTCCAGCCCCTTCTTCATCGAGGCCGTGCCGCTGGGCGTCGCCAAGGACGTGAGCCTTGCGGGCCTGCTGGAAGAGATGGGCCTGACCCGCGACAACCTGATGGCCTGCGGCGACGGCCTCAACGACCGCTCCATGATCCGCTATGCCGGTGTGGGCGTGGCCATGCAGAACGCCGAGCCGCCCGTCAAGGAGGCCGCCGACTATGTGACGGAGGCCGACAACAACCACGACGGTGTGGCTGAGGCCATCGAGAAGTTCATTTTGTGAAAGGATACCAAACGCAAATGCCGCGCAACTTAGTTTTGTTCGATCTGGAGTGGAATATCGGCTATAAGCCCTTTACCTTCAATTACCATGGCGTCCAGCAGACGCTCCGGGGCGAGATCATCGAGATCGGCGCTGTCAAGATCGACGAGGACGCCAATGTGCTGGATACCTTCTCCATCCACCTCCGTCCCCGCATCTTCCGCAGCCTGCAGCACCACATCGCCAAAGTCACCGGTCTGACGCAGGAGGACCTCGACAAGGGCGAACCCATCCTTCAGGGCCTCCGCCGCTTCATGAAGTGGTGCGGCCCCGATGCCGAGTTTGCCGAGTGGGGGCTGGACGATGTGCCGGTGCTCAAGCAGAACCTCTTCCTGTGCAACCTCGACGAGAGCCGCCCGACGGTCTGGTACGACCTGCAGCAGATCTTCCTGCGGGAGCATCCCCGCAAAGAGGGCGAGGGGATGAAGCTGGAGAGCGTCGTCACCCGGATGGGCATCCCGATGGAGCGACCCTTCCACGATGCCCTGTCTGACACCCTCTACACCGCCGACATCTGCCGCAGGCTGGACCTGCGGGCCGGGCTGGCCGCTTACCCTACCGAGGACGAGACGCTGCACCAGAACCTCTGCCCGACACCGGGCGACTACCGGGATTTCAAGGTGTTCCGGGGCTATCTGGAACAGTCCACATGGAAGCTGGACCCGGTCATCGGCACGATGGCCTGCCCGGTCTGCGGCACGGCCCTGCAGCCGGACGACGTCTGGCTGAAAAAGGGGAGCAGCGGCTGGTATACCCTGTCCCAGTGCCCCGTCTGTGCGGGCAAGGGCGGCGAGGTAGGCCGGGGCGTGTTCCAGAAATACCGGATGTCCCGCCGGGACGGCCTGCACTGGGCCTTCGCCCGCTGCATCCAGATGCCGGACGATGCCTCTCTGGCCAACTGGAAAAGGCAGCGCGCCCAGTATCTGGAACGCCAGCGCATCAAGGCCGAAAAGCAGGCCGCCGAAGCGGCCCAGAACAATTGAAAAAGAAAATATCGTGCAGGAAAACGAGGGCCTGTTCCGTTGTTATAGGAGAGATGAGGCTGTAAAATGGCAAAATTGCTCAGATTTTGTTCATCTCCCGGTCATAGATGATGGATATACTATGACTCAATAATGGTCGGAAGCGAAAGGAAGGGTACGGGCACGATGGGAACGATGTTCATCGATGGGATACATCAGCTGGGTACGCTGGAATTCTGGAAGACATTGCTGGACAGCTTTGAGGGGCTGGGGCCGGTGGCACCTATCCTTCTGGCGATGGTGGAGTCCATCTTCCCGCCGCTGCCCCTTATCGCCATCGTGGCCCTCAACGTCGCAGCCCACGGCGGGCTGCTGGGCTTTGTCTACAGCTGGGTCGGCGTCGCTGCCGGAGGCACGGTGGTGTTCCTGTTCTGGCGGCGGGTGGTCAAGCGCTTTTTCTGGAAGCTGGCCTCTCGCTCCGAACAGCTGAAAAAGGCCCAGCAGTGGGTCAGCCATGTGGACACCGCCACCCTCTTCATGCTGGCGGTCCTGCCCTTCACGCCCACGTCGTTCCTGCATCTGGCTTTTGGCATCTCGGATTTTGACGAGAAGCGCTATCTGCTCACCCTTCTGGCGGGCAAGGCCGTTATGGTGGCCATGATGGCGCTCTTCGGCCAGTCGCTGGTCAGCTCGCTGAAAAATCCGGTGTATCTCATCCTCGCCATCGCCATCTGGGCCGGGATGTACTGGGTGAGCAAGAAGATCTGCAAAAAGCACGATCTGAACTGACAAAAATGCGAAGCACTTGACTTTTTTGCAGAAAGAGCATATAATAAAACCATAAAGGAACGGATGAGTATTCCATGTGCTCACCTAAAACTCAGCAAACAGAAGCCCCACGGTATTGCAGTACCGCGGGGCTTCTGTTTTGCGGGGATCAGTGCTTACCGGCCTTGAACCATCCGCCAAGCCACTTGTAGATGTATTCAGCGACTACACCTGCTGCGACGGACAGAATAAAGGAACGAATCTCATCCATGTGCTTTCACCCCCTTCCCCAATTTAATGGAGTCGGAAGGCCGACACCTACAGGATACCATAAAATTCGACGAAACACAAGAAAAGCCGCTGTACAGCTGTGAAAGGCTGCACGGCGGCTTTTGTGGTAGTGCGCTTAGTTTTCGGCCAGATTGCCGGTGTAGAGCTGGTAATACTTGCCCTTCTTGGCGATCAGCTCGTCGTGGCTGCCGCGTTCAATGATGCGGCCCTGCTCGAGCACCACGATGCAGTCCGCGTTGCGGACGGTGGAGAGGCGGTGGGCGATGACGAAGCTGGTGCGGCCATACATGAGGCCGTCCATGCCGCGCTGCACCAAAGCCTCGGTACGGGTGTCGATGGAAGAAGTAGCCTCGTCGAGGATGAGCACCGGCGGGTCAGCGACCGCTGCGCGGGCGATGGCCAGCAGCTGACGCTGGCCCTGCGACAGGTTCGCGCCGTCGCCGGTCAGCATGGTGTTGTAGCCGTCGGGCAGACGCTTGATAAAGCCATCGGCATTGGCCAGACGGGCGGCGGCGATGCACTCCTCATCAGAGGCATCCAGCCGACCATAGCGGATGTTCTCCATGACCGTGCCGGTGAACAGGTGGGTGTCCTGCAGCACGATGCCCAGAGAGCGGCGGAGGTCGGATTTCCGGATCTTCTGGATGTTGATGCCGTCGTACCGGATCTTGCCGTCCTGAATGTCGTAGAAGCGGTTGATGAGGTTGGTGATGGTGGTCTTGCCGGCACCGGTGGAGCCGACAAAGGCGATCTTCTGGCCCGGACGGCCATAGAGGTTGATGTCATGGAGGACGGTCTTGTCCGGCAGATAGCCGAAATCGACGTCGGTGAAGGTGATGTCGCCCTCCAGCTTGTGGTAGGTGGTGGTGCCGTCGTGGTGGGGGTGCTTCCACGCCCAGATACCGGTGCGTTCGCTGGTCTCCACGAGGGCGTCGTCCTTATCATACTTGGCGTTGACAAGGGTGACATAGCCCTCGTCGGCCTCGCTGGGTTCATCCATCATCTTGAAGATGCGCTCTGCACCGGCCAGCGCCATGATGATACTGTTGGCCTGCATGGATACCTGACTGATGGGCATATTGAAGCTCTTGTTCAGGGCGAGGAAGGCCATGACGGTGCCCAGCGTCACGCTGCCGACGCCGCTGACGGCCATGGCTGCGCCCGCCAGAGCGCAGATGGCATAGCTGATGTTGCCCAGCTGGGCAGTGACGGGCATGATGATGTTGGCAAAGCTGTTGGCCTGCTTGGCGCTGTCCTTGAGCTTATCGTTCAGCTCGCGGAAGCCCTCGAGGGTCTTCTGCTCGTGGGTAAAGACCTTGACGACCTTCTGGCCTTCCATCATCTCTTCGATGTAGCCGTTCACCTTGCCGAGGTCGCGCTGCTGGGCGATGAAGAACTTGCCGCTCTGCTGGGTGATCTTCTTGGAGCAGAACAGCATCAGGGCCACCATCAGCATGGTGACGATGGTGAGCTGCCAGCTCAGCATACACATGCTGGCAAAGACGGAAACGATGGTGATGGCGCTGGATACCAGCTGGGGGATGCTCTGGCTGAGCATCTGGCGGAGGGTATCCACGTCGTTGGTGTAGACGGACATGATGTCGCCGTGGGGATGGGTGTCAAAGTAGCGGATGGGCAGGCTCTCCATGTGGGTGAAGAGCTGGACGCGCAGGTTGCGCAGGGTGCCCTGCGTGACGTTGACCATGATGCGGGCATTGAGCCATGCGGCGAGGATGCCCACCACATAGATGCAGCCCACCCGCATCAGTGCACCGGCCAGCGGTGCAAAGCTGGGGTCCTGCTGCTGGGTCATGGGGATGATATAGTCGTCGATGAGGGTCTGGAGGAACAGGCTGGCCTGCACGTTGGCCAGTGCGCTGACCACGATGCAGATGAGCACGAGGATGCAGTGGGGCAGATAGTGCTGGAACACCTCTGCCATGATGCGCTTGAGCAGTCTGCCCGGATTTTCGACCTTCGGACGCGGGCCTCCCATGCCGCGGGGGCCGGGGCCGTGGACGACCTTTGCTTTCTGTTCTGCCATTACTGCTCACCTCCCTGCTTGTCGAAGTCGCCGCTGCCGCCCTGTGTCTGGCTGTTGTAGACTTCCTGATAGATCGTGTTGGTCTTCAGCAGCTCCTCGTGGGTGCCCAGACCGTTGATCTGGCCATTGTCCAGCACAAGGATGCGGTCGGCATCCTGCACCGAGGAGATGCGCTGTGCGATGATGATCTTAGTGGTGCCGGGGATCTCTTCCCGGAACGCCTTCCGGATCTTTGCGTCGGTGGCGGTATCCACGGCGCTGGTGGAGTCGTCGAGGATCAGGATCTTCGGCTTGCGCAGCAGGGCGCGGGCGATGGTCAGGCGCTGCTTCTGGCCGCCGGACACGTTGGAGCCGCCTTGCTCGATCCAAGTATTGTACTTGTCCGGGAAGCGCTCAATGAACTCATCGGCGCAGGCCAGCTTGGCCATCCGGATGCACTCTTCCTCGCTGGCGTTCTCGCTGCCCCAGCGGAGGTTGTCGAGGATGGTGCCGGAGAACAGGACGTTCTTCTGGAGCACCATGGAGACCTCCCGGCGGAGGACATTGAGGTCGTAGTCCCGGACATCCACGCCGCCCACGCTGACGGTGCCGCTTTCGGCGTCGTACAGGCGGGGGATGAGCTGCACCAGACTGGACTTTGCGCTGCCGGTGCCGCCGATGATGCCCAGCGTCTCGCCGGGCCGGATGTCGAAGGTGATGTCGTTCAGGACGGGCTGGCCTGCACCATGCTTATACTTGAAGGAGACATGGTCGAAGCGGATGCTGCCGTCCTTGACCTCCTGCACCGGGGCCTTGGCCGGGGGCAGGTCGGTCTTTTCGTCCAGGACCTCGACGATACGCTTGGCGGAGGCAGCGGACATGGAGATCATGACGAAAGCCATGCTCAGCATCATCAGAGCCATCAGGATGTTCATGATGTAGCCGAACAGGGCGTTCAGCTGGCCGGTGGTCAGTGCGCCGTGGAGGATGTACTTTGCGCCGAACCAGCTCAGGGCGATATTGCAGCCATAGATGGCCGTCAGCATGGCGGGGTTGTTGAAGCTCAGGCGGCTCTCGGCGTTGACGAACTGCTGGTACAGACCCTCGCAGGCCTTGGTGTACTTCTCGTTCTCAAAGCCCTCGCGGACGAAGCTCTTGACCACGCGGATGGCAGAGACATTCTCCTGCACCGAGGCGTTCAGGTTGTCGTAGTTCTTGAAGACCCGGTCGAAGATCTTGAAGGTGGGCACCATGATGCTGGCCAGTACAGCCAGAAGGAAGGCGATAGCCACCACGAAGATGAGAGTCAGCGGGCCGCCGATGGAAAAGGCCATGATGAGGGCGAACACCAGATGGACCGGGGCGCGCACACACATACGCTCCATCATCTGGAAGGCGTTCTGTAAGTTGGTCACGTCGGTGGTCATGCGGGTGACGAGGCCGGCGGTGGAGAATTTGTCGATGTTGGAGAAGGAGTAGTGCTGGATGTTCTCGTACATCGCATCGCGCAGGTTGCCTGCGAAGCCGGTGGATGCCTCGGCGGCATACTTGCCCGCCAGAATGCCCAGCAGCAGAGCGATGGCCGCCACTGCGAAGGTGAGCAGGCCATACTTGAGGATGGCGTTCATATCGCCCTTTGCGATGCCAAGGTCGATGATGAAGGCCATGATGGTGGGCAGCAGGACGTCCATGACGGCTTCCAGCGCGGAAAACATCGGTGTCAGGATCGCGGCGCGCTTATACTCGCCCAGATGAGACACAAGCTTTTTTATCATCTGTGGAACCTCCTTTGAATGATTGTTTGGTACGGAACAATTTTATACAAAACAATTTTAATGTCAATGCTTTTTTCAAAGTTTCGGAAAAAGTTCATATTTGTTTCACTTCAAGCCCAGATATAGTTTATTCAGCAGCCGCAGCAGCTCGGTGTTCTCTTCTTCCGTCAGCAGGCTGGCAACGTATTCGTCGGTCTGGTGGAGGGCGAGCATGGTATTTTCGTGGAACTGGCGGCCCTTTTCGGTGAGCACCAGCTGCTTGAGGCGGGCGTCCTGCGCGACGCTCTGACGGGCGATGTAGCCCTTGCGCTCCATGAGCTGTAAAATATTGGTGACGGTGGAGCGGGTGATGGAGAACTCCCGCTCGATGTCCCGCTGGAACACGGGGGTGTCAGAGTTCCGGTAGAGGTACTCCATGATCCAGCCGTGCATGGGTGTCACGGCCTCCACGCCGTTGGCGCGGGAGATCTGGCCGATCCTGCGGAAGATGAGATTGTTCACCCGGCGCAGCTGGGCCGGGATGACCTGCGGAGTCTCCCAAGGCGGTGCGACAGGAGTGCAGCAAGGCTCGATTTCTTTACACATAGTTATCATCCTTCTGTTCGTTATATGGCAGAGCTGTGAATGTTCGGAGGTCGAACTGTTTCACATAAAACTGTTTGATACAGGACTATTATGGACCAAAAAAAGAGGGCTGTCAACCCTCTTTTGCGCCTAGTCCCACCGGCCCAGCCCTGTCAGGATGGCGATGGCGACTTCGGGCTTGTTTGTGACCACGAGTTCCGGGTCGAGCCGGAACAGCTGGCGCAGGTCATCCCGGCTGTCATCGCCCACCGGCCACGGCGCGACCTTGAAGCCGTGGGCGTGGGCGTTGGAGATCAGGTCTTTGTCCCGGAAAAAGGCGTGGTACTCCGGCCCGATGTAGTCCACCGGAAAGCTGAACTGTGCGACGTAATTCACGAAATCGGTCTGGTAATAATACTGCTGTAAGATCTGGGCCAGATTCATGCCGGGGAAGATGGAGTAGAGGAAATCGAGGCGGTCTTTCAGATAATAAAGAAGGATGCTGTTCTCCTCGTCGAGGCTGTTGGGGTCTTCCAGCAGGGCTGCCGCTTCGCTGACGGCCTGCGGGCTGGAAAGCTTCTCTGCAAGAGGGTCGGTCTTCTTGAGGCCCAGCTTTTCCCAGAAGGTGGCGGGCTGGACGAGGACGGACTCGGGGCTGGAGGTCATGGCACAGATGGCCATCTGGGGCATCCGCTCCTTCACCCGGCGGAGGGCACCGTACTCGAAGGCCGTGATGACGGCCTTTTCTTCCAGTCCCGCGTCGAGGACGGCGTCGATGACCCGGTCTGCGATCTCCTCGTCCCGGTCGAAGTAGGGCTTCAGCTCAATGTGGATCATCTGGAAGCCCTGCGCGACTTCCAGCACCTCTTCGAGGGTGGGGATCTGCTCGCCTGCGTACTCGGGGCCTTTCCAGCTGCCGAAATCCAGCTTCCGCAGCTCGTCGAAGGTCATGTCCGGGATATTGCCGTGGACGCCGGCCTTGAGGTCGGTGAAGTAGTCATGGGCCACCACGAGGTGACGGTCCTTGGTGAGCTGGACGTCGCACTCGAAGCCGTCTGCGCCCAGCGTCTTGGCCAGACGGAAGGACGTCAGCGTGTTTTCGGGGGCCAGATGGGACGCGCCGCGATGGGCGATGATGAGAGGGCGCATGGGCAAAGCTCCTTAGAAGACAGATTGTTGAAAAAATACTACCGTACATGATACACGTTTTCACAAATTCCGTCAATGACGGCGCTTCACAGGGGGAGAAGAAGGGCGAAAGTACGACTTTTATCGTCAAAACGACGAAAAAATAAGCTGGATTTTAGCACTTTTCACGAGAAAAAACCAAAAATCGGCCCATTTCTCTCCTATCTGTTTCTTCCCAACGGACAATTCCTATGGTAAGATTATAGTGTAATGAATCAAACCTCTCCGTCAGCGCTGACGCGCTGCCCTCCTGAAGAGGGGAGCGAGACTGAGAGGTTATCCCAAACGAAAAGATACCTACGGAATAAGGGAAATGGAGAGTTTTGCTATGACTGAGTTCAAGCCCATCAAGGAAGGCAAGGTCCGCGAGATCTACGACAACGGCGACAGCCTCATCATGGTCGCCACCGACCGCATCTCTGCATTCGATGTTATCTTAAAGAATAAAGTCACCAACAAGGGCAAAGTGCTGACCCAGATGAGCAAGTTCTGGTTCGACTACACCCGCGACCTGCTGCCCAACCATATGCTGAGCGTGGACGTGAAGGAGATGCCGGAGTTCTTCCAGCAGCCCCAGTACGAGGGCCGCAGCATGATGTGCCGCAAGCTGACCATGCTGCCCGTCGAGTGCATCGTCCGCGGCTACATCACCGGCAGCGGCTGGGCCAGCTACCAGAAGACCGGCAAGGTCTGCGGCATCCAGCTGCCCGAGGGCCTGCAGGAGTCCGAGAAGCTGCCTGAGCCGATCTACACCCCCTCCACCAAGGCCGAGATCGGCGATCACGACGAGAATATCTCCTACGAGCAGAGCATCGATGTGCTGGAAAAGCAGTTCCCCGGCCACGGCGAAGAGTACGCCACCAAGCTGCGCGACTACACCATCGCCCTGTATAAGAAGTGCGCCGAGTACGCCCTCTCCCGCGGCATCATCATCGCCGATACCAAGTTCGAGTTCGGTCTGGACGAGGACGGCAATGTCATCCTCGGCGACGAGATGCTGACCCCCGATTCCTCCCGCTTCTGGCCGCTGGAGGGCTACGAGGCAGGCCACGGCCAGCCCTCCTTCGACAAGCAGTTCGTCCGCAACTGGCTCAAGGCCAACCCCGACAGCGATTACGACCTGCCGCAGGACGTCATCGACAAGACCATCGCCAAATATGAGGAAGCCTACGAGATGCTGACCGGCAAGAAGCTGTAAGGCTCCCGGAAATTCCGACCACCGCCCGCTTTGGGGAAGACCAGAGCGGGCGGTTTTTGTGTTGCGGTGTTTTACCTCTTGAACAGGGCGGTGGGTGGTGTTACAATAGCACAAGCAGCGGGCACATTTTCGGCCCTTTGGTGTAAGAAAAAGGAAGCCGTGCGGACGGCGAAAGGAAACAATCAAATGGAGATCAGCACGCGGGAGAAACTTTTGCAGACCATCAGCAGGTACATCATCATCACTCTGAGCATCAGCATCATGACCATCGGCGTATACTTCTTCAAGTTCCCCAACAACTTCGTCTTCGGCGGCGTGACCGGCGGCGCAGCCCTTGTGGCAAAGCTCACCCCCCTGTCGGCCTCGGCCTTCTCGTCGTGGGCAAACGTCATCCTGCTCGTTCTGGGCTGGATCTTTCTCGGCAGGGATTTTGCCATCAGCACCGGCTGGGCCACCGTCGTTATGAACGTGGAGCTGGCTGTGTTCGAAAAATATGTCCCCCTCAACGGCCCCCTGTCCGACCAGCCCATGCTGGATCTGGTCTTCGCCATCGCCCTGCCTGCCATCGCGTCGGCACTGCTCTTCAATGTGGGCGCCTCCTCCGGCGGCACCGATGTCATCGCCCTTATCCTGAAAAAATATACCCATATGCAGAACACCGGCGAGGCCCTCTTCATCACCGACCTTGCCATGGTGCTGGCAGCCTGCTTCGTGTTCGACCTCTACACCGCCCTTTACTCCTTCGTGGGTCTGACGGTGAAGAGCCTTGTCGTCGATGCGGTGCTGGAGCAGATGAAGATGTGCAAGGCCATCCTCATCATCTGCGACGACAAAGACCCCATCTGTGACTTCGTCATGCGCAAGCTGGTGCGCGGTGCCACCTACACCCCCTGCTACGGTGCCTACACCGACCGCCCCCACTACATGATCTATACCACCCTTACCCACCGCGAGGCCCTGCAGCTACAGGCCTTTATCCACAAAGAGAACCTCAACGCCTTCATCTCGATGCTCAGCACCACCGAGGTGTTCGGCAAGGGCTTCAATCACGCATAAAAAATAATCAGCAGGATAAGCACATCTGTGTCATTCCTCGGAGAGGAATGATGCAGGTGGGCTTTTTCTTTGTTCTGCTTATTCGGCTCTACCCGCAGCAGCTTGGCGTCCTTGCCGCTGAGGATATCCTGTTGTCTTAACGGCATTGCCTGCAAAGGAGGGCTTTTTTGTTTGCGCTCAAATGTGCTATAATAAGAAAAGTGTCGTTATTTGGTGAGGAGGCTGGAATCGAATGGACTTAAAGGAGCAAAAGTACGTCTGCACCCTTGCGGAGTGCAAGAGCCTGACCCGCGCCTCGGAGCGGCTGTATATCTCGCAGCCCGCACTGAGCCTGTACATCAATAATGTGGAAAAGAATCTGGGTGCGCCGCTGTTCGAGCGGAATGGCCGGAAATTCGAGCTGACGTGGCTGGGCAAGCAGTATGTGGAAAAGGCTTCTCAGATGCTGGAGCTGGAGCGGCAGTTCGAGGCGGTGATGCGGCAGACGGAGCAGGAGAGTGCCGGGCAAGTGCGTATCGGTATCGCACAGCGGCGCGCCATCTGGTTTCTGCCTGCGGTGCTGTCGGTGTACGAGCGGGAGTGGCCGCAGGTGGATGTGGTCATCCGGGAAGGAAATCTGGCCGATTTGACCATCATGCTGAAAAACCGGGAGCTTGACCTTGTGGTGCTGAGCCAGAGCGATGTAACGTCCGAGATGGAGACTATCCCACTGGGCATGGAAGATTTTCTGCTGATGGTGTCCGGAGACCATCCGCTGAACGAAAAGGCGGTTCCCGTCGAAGGCTCAAAGCTCGACTTCCTTGACCCGCACCTTCTGAGCGGTGAGACGATATTTCTGAACACCGAGATGCAGAGCGCCCGGCGGGTGGAAGAAAAGATCCTGAAAGATTACAAGGTCAAGCCGGGACGCATCCGGGTAGTACGCAATATGGAGCTTGGCGCACAGCTGGTGGCCGAGGGTCTGGGTGTGGGCTTTATCCGGCAGGGCTATCAGAAGAACATCCACTATCCGAAGCCGGTGAAATACTACACCATCGATAGTTCCAAGTACGGACAGAATGTTGTGGTGGCCTACCGTCAGGATGTGGAGCTGACCAAACCCATGCGAGCGATGATCATGCAGATGAAGGATGCAGCAGAGGAGTATTTGGAGTTCTGATAAACTGAACATAAGAATTCCAAAATGAAGATATAATTTTTTCAAAATGTACAAAGTGCCTCCGATTTGGTAAACTGAAAGTACCAAAAATGGAGGTGCTTATTATGTTGGAGGAAAAACTGGAGCGAAGCGTTGAGCAGAGCGCAGCTGCCCTGACTGCAATGGCAGACGACTTCTTCGACCACCCGGAAGTGGGTCAGCAGGAGTTTCATGCATTTGAGACCCTGACCGGCTGGCTGGAAAAAGAAGGCTTCACTGTGGAGCGTGGTATTGCTGGTATGAAGACGGCGTTCCGTGCCGTCTGGAAGCACGGCGAGGGCGGCCCGAACATCGGCCTGCTCTGCGAGTACGACGCTCTGGCCGGTCTGGGCCACGCCTGCGGCCACCATATGCAGGGACCGGCCATTCTGGGCGCAGCCAAGGCACTGAAAGATGCAGCCATCGACGCACCGTATACCATCACGGTCTACGGCACACCTGCTGAAGAGACCATCAGCGGCAAGGTCGTGATGCTGGAAAACGGCTGCACCTTTGAGGAGCTGGATGTGGCGCTCATGATGCACGGCGGCCCGGCTACGCAGGTGGATGTCAAGTCGCTGGCACTCGACAAGCTCAAAATCATCTACCACGGTGTCTGCTCTCACGCAGCGCTCAAGCCCGAAAAAGGTCGCAGCGCACTGGACGGCCTGATTCTGGCTTGTCAGGGCGTCGAGTTCCTACGGGAGCATGTTCCCTCGGACGTTCGGATGCACTACACCATCGTCAACTGCGGCGGCACGGCGGCAAATGTGGTGCCCGGCTATGCAGAAGCGAGTATGTATGTCCGCTCCTACAGCCGCACCGAGCTGGACGGCGTGGTGGCCCGCGTCAAGAAGGTATTGCAGGGTGCGGCCATGATGACAGAGACGGAAGTGGAGATCATCGAGGAAAAGAGCCTCGACAACAAGATCCCGGTGCTGTCCCTCAACGAACTGGTGATGGAGCAGGCCGAGAAGGTCAAGGCTCCCTGCATCCGTCCGGCCCGCCAGAAGACCGGCTCCACCGACTTCGGCAACGTGATGCGCCATGTGCCCGGCACCTGCATCCGCGTGGCCTTTGTCCCGGAGGGTGCAGCAGCTCACTCGCAGGAGTATCTGGATGCCGGCAAGACCGAAGCGGCCCACAATGCGGTGGTCTACGGCGCAAAGATTCTGGCTCTGACGGGCGCACAGCTCATTGAGAACCCGGAAAAGCTGGAAGCCATCAAGAAGGAGTTCCATGAGAATCTGGCCAAAGAACTGCATGGCCAGAGCTGACGCTTTGGCGCGTCAAAAGAGAGGAGAAAATTATGGAAACGAAAAAGAAGCAATTCAAGATGCCGCATACCTTCGTCATCATCGGCATCATCATCCTGTTTGCGGTCCTGCTGACCTGGATCATCCCGGCAGGCTCCTACACCCGCTTCGAGAACGAAGCAGGCATTAAGGTCATCGACCCCAACGATTTCAACTACATTGATAAGACTCCCGTCAACCCGCTCGAAATTCCGCTGTACATCGTCAAAGCCTTCATCAAGCGCATTGATCTGATGCTGGTCATCATGTTCGCAGGCGGTGCCTTCCACACCCTGACCAAGCCCGGCCCCCCCCCCCCCGTGTTTGCCAAGATGGAAAAGATTTTCCCCCCCCGCGTCTATCTGTTCCTGCCTATCCTGACGCTGGTGTTCGGCCTCATCTGCACCACGCAGGGCGTCAACCTGTTCATTGCCTTTGCACCGATCATGGTCATGATGGCTTTTGCGATGGGTCTGGACTCTATCACCGGTGCATCCATCATCCTGCTGGGCGGCGCTATCGGTTTCTCCACTGGCCCTCTGAACATCAACACCACCATCGTGGCTCAGAAAATTGCCGGTCTGCCGCTGTATTCCGGCGTGGGATACCGCTTTATCTGCTTTGCTGTGTTCTATGTTATCACGAACATCTACCTCATCCGCTACGCACTGAAGATCCAGAAGCATCCCGAACTCAGCCCCATGTACGAGATCGACAAGACCAGCGAGTTCCGCAATGCTGCTGACCTCGACTCCTTCGGCAAGCTGGACGCCCGCAAGATCCTCATCATGCTGGTCTTCTTCGCATCCCTTATCCTCATCGTCTACGGCGGCATCAAGCTCGACTGGGATATGTCTGAGACTGCATCTGTCTTCCTCGCACTGGCTGTCATCGAAGGCGTGCTGGGCGGCTTTGGCCCCTCCGCGATTTCCAAAGAGTTCCTTGAGGGCTGCAAGAAGATGCTGGGCGCTGCCTTCATCATCGGCATGGCACAGGCGATCAGCAGCATCATGAACGCCGGTCACATCACCGATACCGTTGTCCACGCACTGGCAAACGGCCTGAACTTCGTCCCCACCATCCTGCTCGGACCCGCCATGCTGCTGGCAAACACCATTATCAACGTCTTCCTGACTTCCGGCAGCGGTCAGGCCGCAGCTGTCATTCCCATTCTGGCACCTCTGGCCGACCTCGTGGGCGTTACCCGTCAGACCGCAATTCTTTCCTTCAACTTCGGTGACGGCTTCTGCAACTACGTCCTGCCCACTTCCACCGCTCTGATGGGTATCATCAGCGCTGTGAACATTCCCTATGACCGTTGGATGAAGTTCATGTGGAAGCTGTTCCTCATCTGGCTGGCCGTCGGTTCTGTGCTGCTGATGATCGCACAGGCGATCCACCTCGGTCCCATGTGAACTGGAAGGCGGCAAAAAATCAGGCTATGGCGTCAACAATAAAAGAAATCAAAAATCCTTGGATCCGGACGCTGGCTGAGTATGGTCTCATCACGGTCAGCATCTGGATCATGGTCATCGGCATCTACTTTTTCAAATTCCCAAACCACTTTGCCTTTGGCGGCGTGACCGGCTTTTCCACCGTGTTCAGCCAGCTGCTCCACTGCTCGGCAAGTACCTTCACCACCGTTGCCAACTACGCGCTGCTGGTGCTGGGCTTCATCTTTCTGGGCAAGAGCGTCGGCATCCGCACCGTTTATGCGACCATCGTTATGTCGGTGAGCTTGCAGGCACTGGACGCTCTGGTGCCGATGCACGGTACTCTGACCGACCAGCCTATGCTGGAGCTGGTATTTGCCATTATGCTCCCGGCTATCGGTTCGGCGATCCTGTTCAACATCGACGCATCCTCGGGCGGCACGGATGTCATCGCCATGATTCTGAAAAAGTACACCAGCATGAACATCGGTTCTGCCCTGATGGCAGCGGATGTGGCGGCTGTGGGCCTCTCGTTTGCAATGTACGGCCCCTCCACCGGTCTGTTCTCCATCATGGGTCTGGTGGCCAAGTCGATGGTGGTGGATAACGTCATCGAAAATATGAACCTCTGCAAGTGCTTCAACATCGTGTGTGAGCACCCGCAGGCCATCTGCGACTTCATCATCCACGATTTGAACCGGAGCGCGACCACCTTTGAAGCGCGCGGCGCGTACTCTGACGCCCACAAGACGGTCATCATGACCACCATGCGGCGCAGTCAGGCCATCCGCCTGCGCAACTTCATCCGCCAGCAGGAGCCGACGGCCTTTATCATGATAGAAAATTCCAGCGAGATCATCGGTAAGGGCTTCAGCCCCGTGTAAAAAAGGATTTTTCCGCAGCAGGCAAAACGCACAGCCAGTGGTTTTGCCTGTTTTGCACTACCCGGCCGGATGACATTCGGTACAGGAAAACGGGTAAAGCGGAAGAGAAAATGCAAGGCTTCCATGACCAAATGGAATAAATCTTGTGTACAAGAGAAATTTTTGGCGATTCTTAACGAATATTAAGACTGACGCTATGCCTTTTGTAAGATTGTCCGATTATGATAGAACCATCAGGAGCGGCGCAGTGAGGCGCTGCCCCGCAAGTACGGTATAACGATTGAAGAAACCACCTGCCAAGGAGGAAAAAAGCATGGAGATCAAGAAAGCAGCCACGGCTGGTACTCTGGAATCCAGCGACTGCATGGTGACCGTGGAGCCGGGCGAGGGCAAGATCGATTTCTCCCTCGAAAGCTCCGTCATCCACCAGTACGGCAACCAGCTGCGCAAGGTCGCGCTGGAGACCCTGAAGAATCTGGACATCGATAACGTCCGCATCACCATCGTGGACAAGGGCGCACTGGACTGCACCCTGAAGGCCCGCATCGAGGGCGCTGTTTATCGCTCTGTTGACCAGTATGAGGATCTGCCTTGGGGAGGTGCCATTCGATGAATAATCCGAACAAGAAGCGCCTGCGCCGCACGATGATGTTCCTGAATGCGCAGAAGCCCGGCCTCATCAAGGACCCTTACATCTATAAGGCCGACTCCCTGATGCTGGACCTGGAGGACGCTGTCGCCGAGAACCAGAAGGATGTCGCCCGCTTCAGCCTGTATCACGCCCTGAAGACCGTGGATTACCGCGGTGCAGAGCGGGTCGTCCGTATCAACGGTCTGGACACTCCCTACTGGCGTGAAGACATCCGTGCCTGCGTGGCCGGCGGCTGCGATTCCATCCGCATCCCCAAGACCGAGCACGCCGAGGATGTCCGCCGCGTGGCTGCTGCCATCGCCGAGGACGAGAAGACCTATGGCCGTCCTGAGGGCGAGGTGCTGATCATCGCCGCTCTGGAGTCTGCCCGCGGCGTCATGAACGCTCTGGAGATCTGCGAGAGCGATGAGCGCCTGTTCGGCATCGCACTGTCCGGCGGCGACTACACCAAGGACCTGCAGACCCACATCACCGGCACCGGCATCGAGCTGATGGGTGCCCGCCAGCAGATGATCATTGCCGCCCGCGCCGCCGGTGTGCAGTGCTTCGACACCGTCTACACCGACCTGAAGGATATGGACGGCTTCCGCAAGGACGTGGAGAACATCCACCTGATGGGCTTCGATGGCAAATCCATCATCAACCCCCGTCAGATCCCCATCGTCCACGAGATCTTTACTCCCACCCAGAAGGACATCATCTTCGCTGAGAAGGTCGTCAAGGAGATCGACTCCAAGAAGGCTCTGGGCATCGGCGTCTTCACCGTGGACGGCAAGATGATCGACATCGCCTTCTACGACGGCGCAAAGCGCACCATCGATCTGGCAAAGGCATCCGGCGTGTATAAGGGGGATTTGTAATTATGTTGAACGCAGTCGGCAGAGAAATTCCCGAAGAGATCCTCGAGCGCACCGGCAAAGAGGTCTTCCAGGGCAACAACTATAAGGACGGCAAGGCTTTCCAGAAGGCCAGCCCGAAGGTCACCCCCGTGATGCGCAATGACCACGACAAGATGGTCAAGGACATCCACGAGGCTCTGGTCAAGTGCAATGCCCACGACGGCATGACCGTCTCCTTCCACCACCACTTCCGCGAGGGCGACCTCGTGGTCTGCATGGTCATGGAAGAGATCCACAAGATGGGCTTCAAGAACATCACCCTGAGCGCAAGCTCTCTGGGCAAGGCCCATGACGCCCTCGTCCCCATGATCGAGGACGGCACCATCGTCAACATCGAGTCTTCCGGCGTCCGCGGCAAGATCGGCGATGCCATCTCCCACGGCAAGCTGAAGGGTCTGGCCACCATGCGCAGCCACGGCGGCCGTGTCCGCGCCATCGAGACCGGCGAGACCCATGTGGACATCGCCTTCATCGGCGCACCCTCCTGTGACGAGTACGGCAACTGCTCCGGTATGGGCGGCAAGACCAACTGCGGCGTCCTGAGCTATGCTTACGTGGACGCTGAGATGGCTGACTATGTCGTCGCTGTCACCGATTGCCTCGTGGACTACCCCAACTACCCCGCAGAGATCAACCAGACCAAGGTGGATTACGTCTGCGTCGTGGATCAGATCGGCATCCCCGAGAAGATCGCTACCGGCGCTGCAAAGCCCACCACCGACCAGCGCAAGATCCTGATGGCCGAGTACTGCACTCAGGTCGTTGCAAACACCCCCTACTTCAAGGACGGCTTCTCCTATCAGACCGGCGTGGGCGGCGCATCCATCGCCTCCACCATCTCTTTGTCCAAGATCATGGAGGAGAAGAACATCCATATGGGTCTGGGTGTCGGCGGCCTGACCAAGCCCATGTGCGAGCTGCTGGACCGCGGTCTGGCCCGCAAGCTGGTGGATACGCAGGACTTTGACCTCGACGCGGTCAACAATGTCCGCACCAACCCCAACCACTTCCCCATCTCTGCTGGCGAGTATGCAAGCCCGATGAATAAGGGCGCGTTCGTCAACAAGCTGGATTACGTCATTCTGGCCTCTCTGGAAGTTGATACCCACTTCAACTGCAACGTCGTTGTCGGCTCCGATGGCATCATCACCGGCGCACAGGGCGGCCATCCCGATACCGCACAGGGTGCAAAGTGCACCATCGTCATCGCTCCTCTGCTGCAGGGCCGCATCCCGGCCATCTGCACCGACGTGACCACCGTCACCACCCCGGGCGAGAGCGTGGACATCGTCGTCACCGACTACGGCGTGGCCGTCAACCCCCGCCGTCCCGACCTGCTGGAGGCTCTGAAGGCCGCTGACTGCGTGCCTCTGAAGACCATCGAGGAGCTGCGCGACATCGCCTACTCCATCGTCGGCGAGCCGGAGAAGGTCCAGTTCGGCGACCGCATCGTGGGCATCATCGAGGCCCGCGACGGCACTGTCATGGACGTCGTCCGCGAAGTCAAGCCTTTCTCTTTCCGCGAAGATTGAGTGATATAGCGTAAAAACGGGTTTGTGGCTTGCCAACCACGCTTCGGAATGGATTCACGGAGATTCCTTCGCTCTTCTCACCCCCGTTTTTGCGTCTGGATACGCACACAAGCTTCATGCGATTCTCCTTTTTCAAGGTTTTGTGTTTTATACCGGCATAAAACCAGAGAGCAGCCAACTGCACCGCGCGCAGTTGGCTGCTCTTCTTTGTTTCTATGAAAAAATAAATGACGCTCTTACGGCACGAAACGATAGCCGACGCCGCGGATGGTGATGATGTGCTGGGGCGTGCGGGCGTTGTCCTCGATCTTGCTGCGCAGGCGGTTGATGTAGACCATGATGGCGTTGTCGTCCACAGCGATGAGGTTGCCCCAGATCTGCTCGTAGATCATATCCTTGGTGAACACCTGCTGCGGGTGGCGGACAAAGAGGAGGAGCAGGCTGCGCTCCTTCTCCGAAAGGTTCAGCTCCACGTTGTTTTTGTAAAAGCGCATGGTGGTGGTGTCGCAGAGAAAGGGGCCGCAGCTGATCTGCTGGCTGTTCTCCTGTGAGAAGCTCTTGCTGCGGCGGATAAGGGCTTTGACCTTCGCGCCTAAGATCTGGGGGCGGAAGGGCTTGGTCACATAGTCGTCTGCGCCCAGAGACAGGCCGTACATGAAATCATAATCCTCGTTGCGGCCGCTGATGATGATGACCGGCGTGGTGACGCCGTTGCGCCGGATGGTCTGGATGACATCGAATCCCTCCATGTCGCCCAGCGTGATGTCCATCAGGATCATATCCAGCGTGCTGCTCTGCCGCGCGATGAGGTCCAGCGCCGCCGCGCCGCTGTTGACGACGAGAGGGTCCATCTCATTGCTTATCATAACTTTCGATAAAAGTTTGCAAATTGCTGGATCATCGTCTACAATAAGAACATGATACGACATGATAACTCCCTGCACTTTTCTGACCGGAACGGTTGATTCTGCTTACGCTTACATAGATAAAATTATAACATTTTTAGACAGGAAGAGCAAGACCGCCCCAAAGGAGGATATGAAATGAAGGAGAAAACTGCCCCGAAAAAGACATGGCTCCAGACCCTGCGCGCCCTGTGGGTGCCGCTGGCCATCGGCATTGTGACGGTGGCCGCGCTGGCCCTTGTGGTGGGGGCGGTGTGGCAGGACTACCGCACTGCCCTGATGACCAGCCAGACGCGGCAGATGGAGCTGGTGGTGCAGAGCACCGCCGACAGCATCCGCGTCCTGCTGGAGGAATACGCTGACCGACTGGACTCCATCGCCGAAAAGGTGGCGGCGGATGCAGGTCTCCGCCCCACCGTGGCCCGGAGCGACACCATCCGGGACGTCTGGCTGGAAAACAGCAACGGCGAGGTCGTCTACAGCTGCTATGAACTCAGCGCGGTCTGTGATGTCCTTATCACCCGGACAGAGAAGATCTCCTACTGGCAGTACCACAGCGGGGACGAACACTATCTCGTGATGAAAAAACAGGCGGGGGAGAAGACCGTCTGCCTTGTAGTGGACTCTACGGTCATGTACCAGCAGCTCATCTCGGAGATCCACGTCGGCACCAACGGCTACATCATGATAAAGAACGACGACAATCTTGTGGTCATGCACCCCGAGGCCGTCCAGTGGGGCATCAAGGTCGTGGAGGGCCGCCAGCGCATCTATAAGGATCGGACGCTGGACCTGAGCAGCCTGAGCGAGCTGCTGCGCGCTCAGCAGGAGGAGGAAGCCGGCACGCTGGATTACTACTCCTACTGGTGGACCGACCCGAGCCTGCCCCGGGTGCATAAAATAAGCGCCTTCCGCCATCTGAAGGTAGGGGACAGCTTCTGGATCGTCAGCGCCGTGGTGGATTATGACGACCTCTACGAGCCGGTACAGCAGAGCTTCGTGAAGGTGGTGTTCATCTTTGGCGGCGTGGCACTGGTGCTGGTGCTCTTCATGTTCCAGATGTTCCGGCTGCAGGAGCGCGACCGCCGCAGCGCGACCGAGATCAGCGATCTGAAGACCCTGAACCAGACCCTCGAAGAGCTCCACCGCAGCGAAGAGTCGCTGGCCCACGGCCAGCGGCTGCAGATGATGGGGACCCTCACCGGCGGCATCGCCCACGAGTTCAACAACTTCCTCACCCCCATCACCGGTTATGCCGACCTCATCATGGCCGACGCCGACCCGGGCAGCGAAATCTATGACAACGCAATGGAGATCAGCGAGGCGGCCCAGAAGGCGCAGGAGGTCGTGAAGCAGATCTCCTCCATGAGCCGGAAAAACGTGGAGACGGTCTACGACGCCGTGTCGGTGGAGGGACTGCTCCATCGGACCCGGAAGCTGGTGGAGACGAACTGCCCGAAGAACGTGGAGCTGAAGGAAGAAAATGAGCTCAGCGGCGAATGCGTTCTGGGCAATGCGACCCAGCTGCAGCAGGTGCTGCTGAACATCAGCATCAACGCCATCCACGCCATCGGCGCCGAGGGCGGAAAGCTGACCATCCGGGGCAGTGTCGTGCCGCGCAGTGAGCTGGCGGCGCTCTTCCCGGAAGAGAAGATCTCCGAGGAATGGTCGAGCTACGTCTGCCTGAGCGTCACCGACACCGGCTGCGGCATGGACAAGGAGACGATGCAGCACATCTTCGAGCCCTTCTTCACCACAAAGAAGACCGGCGAAGGCACCGGCCTCGGCCTTGCCCTGGCCGACCAGATCATCCGCACCCACCGGGGCCGCATCCGGGCGGAGAGCACCATCGGCAGGGGCACCACCTTCTATGTCTATCTGCCGGTGCTGGAACAGCAGCAGGAGCGGGAACAGCTGCAGTGGGGCGTGGACAGCAAGCTGCGCATCCTTGCGGCGGACGACAACAACAAGGTCCTCGACCTGCTGGACAAAGACCTCAGCGCTCTGGGCCTGAGTGTGTCCACCTGTTCCCGCCGGGGCGAGCTGCGCCAGCTGCTGGAGCAGCAGCCCTTCGACGTCCTCGCCATCGACGAGAGCCTCGCCGGCAGCAGCGGCGTGGACTTCTGCATGGCCATCCGGGGCCGCTACCCCGGCATGACCCGCATCGTGATGACCAATGCCCCCACAAGGGAGATCGTGGACGCCCGCAGCCACGGCGTCATCGACGGCTATGTGGTAAAACCGGTGTCGGCGTCTACGCTGCTGGCCCAGATACGGAGCAGCCGGAAAGAGTAAGCAGCGGCTGTTTTCTGTGAATTTGTGGAATATGCACAGAGACGTCCTTCATAATTCGGCAATATGATAAAATGCAGGGAATGTATTGACAAATCTAATGAGGAGGGGGGTATAATAAAGCCAACAGGCCGACGACCGGAACTGGACAGCCTGCCTGCAAGATCATTCATAATTATGGAGGCAAAAATCATGAAAATGGCAAAGAAGTTTCTGGCTGTCGCCCTCGCCGGCGTTCTGGCACTGTCCGTTCTGACTGGCTGCGGCGATAGCGTCAAGAGCAAGGACATCGCTGACTCTCTGACCAAGATAGGCGTCAAGGTCGAGCAGGATGATGGCGTGGATAAGACTGCTAAGGAGACCCTGAAGGCTATCGAGACTCTCATCAATTCTGAGACCAACACCGGGGCTGACAAGATCACTCTGGACAATGCTGTTGAGGTTGGTGATGGCAAGATCATCAAGACAAACAACATCATCAACGACCCCAACAGTGTAGTCAGGAAGGCTCTGGGAATGATGGCTACCGGCACTCCTGCCGAGACGGCAAACGCTACCAAGAAGGTCCAGGTTGCTCTGGTCAATATCGAGAATGCCAAGAAGGACGCAAGCCTGCAGGCTGCCCTTGTGAGGGACAGTCTGGTCCCTGCTAATAATGTTGTCCCTTCCAGCAACCGGAAGTATGTTGAGCCCAGCAAGCTGGGCTCTGCCAAGACTAGCGACGGCAAGTACATCCTGGTCGTCATCGTCACCGATATAGTCGAAAAGACTGGCGCCGATTATACCTCCCTCATGTGAGGACCGCCGCAAGGCGGCATAGGCCCCATAAATAAAGATGACAACAGGCCCCGGAGTGGAAACACCCCGGGGCTTGTTGTTTTTTGCGCAGCTCCGGCTTTATTGTATCCAACCTTCCATACGGAATCTTACAGGATATTAAGAGATTCCTTAACAAACCGTAACGCAAGGCGCTTTGGCGTTTAAGTTTGGGCCGGTATACTGAAACCATAACGAACGGGAATGATTCTGGATGACAAAACAGAATGCATCCCCAGTAT
>OBLF01000325.1_pt1 | contig 55607 bp, 56 predicted proteins | sample 1519231 | NCBI WGS metagenome assembly OBLF01 (sample SAMEA2602895, study PRJEB22501) | metagenome
AAATAAATCTCAAAGGAAGCACCCTTTTCAGGTGTTTCAATCTTTGTTTCTCCGTCATCGGTATGTTTGATGATAGCCACATTGCCTTTGATTACCTGCTCGGTTACATCATTGGAAGTAAGGTTGTGTTCCACCTCATAAAGTTTCGGGTCTGCACCTACTTCATGAATGGTCTTATCAAGCAAATATCCCTCTGACGGTGTAATTTCTCGGATTGTCCAGTCGGTATCACAAACATATTCTTTAGTAGTGAACTGACCGTTTTCATCAGTAACATACTTATCTACAAGCGTTTCTCCCTTATAGATACCGTAAACTGCTCCCGAAAGTTTGGCATTGCCCTGTGCTTCGCCTTTCTCAGCGTCGCTCTTTGTGACTGTTACAGTAAACTTCTTCAAAATGTTATTGAAGTTTCTTGTGGTTACTTCTTTCCACTTCACTGGTGCAGTCTGATTTTTCGGTACAACATAACGGATAGCTGTGTCTACTTCTTCAAGGGTATATGGTTCAGAACCACTGATAAGCACATCTTTGAAAGTTGCCACACCGTTTTTGTCTGTAACTGCATACTGGTCAACAGCATCACCGGAAAGAGAAGTACCGTAAAGATGGAACTTCACACCTTCAACAAGGTTATCTTCTGAGGACTTCACTACCTGAAGGTCGCCACGCTTCAATTTGTTATTAAAATTGACCTTTGCAACCTGTCCTGCTACAACAGTAACTCTATGCGTTTCCTGCGGCTCGTACTTATCGTATGCCTGCTCGGTTACAGTATAGATACCCGGCATAAGGTTATCAATCTGGAACTTACCGCCATTGGCTGTTGTAACCGTCTGATTGATACCGTTTCCGGTAATCGTGAAGTTAATACCGTCAACCTTGCCGTCCTCACTGGTCTTTACAATCTGACAAGAACCATAGCTGACTTTCATCTTCACATAACCGTTGATACTGTCGCTTACTTCCTGAGCATAGCTGACAACATCCTGCACACTGGAGTTCTGACCGTGTTTGCCCTCTGACCATACAACCACACCTCTGCGGACTGCATTTTTCTTCGTTGCGGTAATGGTAAATTCCTTACTCGGTGCAGTATCCATAGAAACAGTAAGTTTGTTACCATTCACTGAAAAGCTCACTCCACTGATACTTGCCTTGAAATTATATTTGGACAGCACATTATTGGAGTCTGTCAGAGTAGTTGTGTACTTACTTCCGTTCCACTCAAGTTCTATTGTCTTTGCCGAACCGGATGATTTATTACAAAAGCTCGGTATGGTCGCATGGTTCTGTACACTCTGCACCATACTGTTGTAATAACTGAAAATCTTATTGCGGAGCGGATGCTTTGCATTGATGACATCTTTCACATTGCTGCAACCGCTGGCTGCTACATGATTGAAGTTTGCATCACGCTCTCCGATAACAGTTTCCCAGATAAGAAGCTGTGTGGCATAAGCCTGTGCAATACTGTTTGCTGCTGCTTCATTCTGTGACCTCCAAGATGTCGAAATAGTCCCACGATAGCCATACTGTAAAATACGACCAACGAAAAGACGGATTTCATCTCCGGAAATAATCCCATTGGCTGCAAGGTTATTAAAATAATTTTCGTCATACTTATTCATTGTCTGACCGACCTTGAGCGAAATTCCCGGCTCAATACAATAAGCAACATTGCCTGAGTATGAGCCAATAGCCTTAAGATTGGTAAAATTGGAACGTCCGGTATGCCAACCATTTTTCAAGGTCAAATTACTGTGTCCCCATACCCCATCGTAATTAGCATCGCCATCACGAGGGAAATCGACCATATAAACATCGGCTTTTTCTCCCGAAGCAGCATATGCTGTTGTCGAGCCAATGCCTGCAAAAGTGGTCACACACATAAGGGTCGCCAAGAAAAGCGACGTGACTCTTTTGAATTTTGACTTTATCATTGCGTTTCCTCCTGTAAAAATTGAAAACACACCGTATCTCTACGATGTGCCTTTGTGGATTTTCTCTTACGACAAGATTTACCTGCCGAAAAACAAATGCGGATTTTTCGTTAATTTTTCATTTTACCATACACCTCCAGTCCGTTCATACTGTGCGATTGCCCCTTAGAGATAGACATATACTTTGAGATAGTTATATTCAAGTGAGATAGTATATATCATTTTCGGTAGGTAAAAGTATAACTAAGGGGTTAGAGTGTGAGAAAGGGGAACTGTAAAACAGGCTATCTGCTGTCACGCTCTGCACGGTTACGCAAGAACTTGTTGTAATGCTCCAATGCCTTGCAGACAAAATCCTCCGTCTGACTGACGGGAATGTTTTTCGGGATAAGCTGTCTTACTCTGTCGCCCCTCAACACGATTTTTTCCTTTTGGTTCGGCTTTTCCTCAGACATAACAGCGTGGATTGCTTCTGTTGTAAGGTTGCCCTCGTTGAATAACTTTCGCATACGGATTGTCTGGTCGTGTGACGGGGTTGCGTCATTCAGGTCGATTTCGTCAACCACATCACGCTGGCAATCTTCATCAAGATAGGAAAGTTCTACGGCAGGACGCATTTTAATACGCCCCTCATCAACAAATTCAAGCAGTTCAGGAACAAGGTTTGTCAGGCGAACATATCGGTGTATCTGATTTCTACTGTCGCCACATTCTTGTGCAAGTTCATCTGCTGTTCTCAACTTCGTCCCCACTGGGGACAAAGTTAAATCTGTTCTTTTTCCCTGCCTTTTCATTGCTTCCAAACGCATTTTATAGGCAAAGGCTTTTTCACTCGGCAATATCTCTGACCTCTGGAAATTACTCTCAACCATTAAAATGGTCGCTTCATCTCTGTTCAGGTCTACAATCTCACTTCTCAGGGTTTCAAATCCTGCCAGTTCACAAGCTCGCTTTCGTCTGTGTCCTGAAACAAGTTCGTATCTGCCGTCCTCTTTCTGCCTTACCGTTGCCGGAGTAATAACCCCTCTTTCCTTGACACTCTCCACAAGCTGCATCATATCTTCATCGTCCCTGACCTTAAACGGGTGGTCGGGAAAATCATCAATCAGCTCCAATGGAATATCTCGGATTTTTGAAAGCTGTTCTTCATCTCTCTGTGCCTGCGTGGTAAATAAATCATCGAGCTTCGTGAGAGTGAAGTCGCTCTTTCTTCCTGCCATCGGCTAACACCTCCTTTGTAAATTCAGCGTACGCCTTAGACACTGTGCTGTTTGGCTCATAAGCATAAATGCTCTTGCCTTTGGAAGAAGTTTCAGCGGCTTTTACGGCAATCGGGATTTGTGTTCGATACATTCTTATCTGATTACCGAAGTTTGCCCTGAGTGCTTCCACCGTACTCTTTGCAAGGTTTGTTCGGCTATCCACCAAAGTAAGCAGCATACCGTCTATCTTAATATCCGGATTGATATACTTCTTTACTTTTGAAATGGTCTGCACAAGCTGTGTCATACCCTTTGCAGGCAAATACTGAGCCTGAACCGGAATGATAACACTGTCTGCCGCCGATAAAGCATTGAGAGTAACCATACCAAGTGAAGGCATACAGTCTATAATTACATAATCATATCTGTTCTTCACTTGACTCAGATAATTCTTGAGGGTAGTTTCTCTGCTCATTGCGTTCACAAGGTTAAATTCCATTGCTGAAAGCTCAAGGTTTGCCGGAACAAGGTCAACACCTTCTTCGTGGTGCAGGATACCAACCATAGGGTCTGTCATCGTTTCATTGATTACATCTGTGAGTTTCGTTGCAAGCGTGATACCCAAACCGTCTGTATCCTGCCAACCTAGACAAGTCGTTAAATCGCCCTGCGGGTCTGCGTCTATGAGCAATACTTTCTTGCCCTGCATTGCAAGCCCAACTCCGAGATTAACCGTTGTAGTGGTTTTACCGACTCCGCCTTTCTGATTGCATACGGCAATCGTTTTGCAGTTCGACACTTCTTTTTGCCCTCCTTTCTGAAAATTCATAGCCACCGCATTATGGCTATGTACCTGACCGACTCATTTCCTAATCGGTCATAGCAATATTTGTTCTCAACACCCCTTGCCAAGCAAAATGCTTATGGGAAGTCACTAAGGAACAGACTGCTTATCTGTATCATAGGATTCTAACCTCTGCCGGGTACTCCGCCAGCTCCGTAGAGAAGTATCATTATCATTCTGACTGTCATCGCCATATCAGGGGCAACCTGATACTCATAGCCGGAGTTCTCGCTATTCTGAAATACAGAAATCACGGCGTACCTGCTAAAGTGGCTATCATCAGAATTAAAGTCTTAGCGACCTGTATATTCAGTTGTCAAAAAACGAGTGAAAAGGTTTCCATTTTCATCATCAGGAATTAACCCCTTCACTCATTGCACAAAGGGCTTCATTTTGGACACCCAAAATCGCTGTTTTACCGAAAAATTTTTCAAAAAAATTTTTGAAAACAAAAAAAGCCGTCTGTTTCGGTTAAAAACAGACGGCATAAACGCTTAAAATTATTTGATTTTCAGCTTCCTTTTCCTTGCAGACAACACTTTCAGAAGAACATCATCTACTGCATCGGTATATCTGCCTTGTGCTATCAAGTTATTTTTCAGATTGATAAGCGACTGTATCACTCTGCTTTGCTCGTCATCGGTTAGATAAATATGATATTTCTTTTCTCTCATCTGCTGCTCCTCCAGTTCTCAAATGTTTTCCTTATTATCCTGACATCTTCTTGTGTGTCGGAAGATATAAATATATGTACGCTCTGAAATGCTGCTTTGATACGCTGTGCATAAACGTTTTCCGCCTCGTTTGGCTTCATCGTCAACTTAATGAGTTTGATTCCCCGTTGTTTACAAAGATGTTCCTTTAGTATATCTATCTTCTCCGAGTCCGTATTCACTTGAACGGCAACCTGCTCCAGTGGGATATATACATCAAGTGGAATGCCGAATAACCTATCAGAGCCAAGTTCAACTTTCAATCCTTTCAAATTGGAATAATAACTGATTGCAAGAGCCGGGAATAACGACATATACTTCTGCTCACACATCCTGCACCCTTTTCCAAGAACAGCACGCTCGTTTATCTTCATACTCCAAGAATGACCGTATCTGCATTTCCACCACGCTCTCTTTGCCGAATTTCTTGAAACTTCTGTCGGTTTTAACTTGTTTAATTCATAATCCCACTCAACAAGTAATTCTCTATCAGTTGTTGCAAGGTCATTGTATCCAGCAAGCACTTCTCGCTCTGCACAGACAGGGCAAACCGTTCCTTTCACACGGGCATTGATAACTGATTTCCACTCGTTTCCACATTTTCTGCAATGCCACCATACATTTTTCCTCGACTTTGCATTGACTTCATCCGATTGCAGAGGATAGTTTTTCTCTGACCATTCTTTGGCTATCTGTGGGTGTGTACTTTTTAGGTCATTCTTGCCTTTTATAAATGTATAGCCACTGCAACAGGGACATTTACTGCCACCTGAGCGTGTGGAGATAAGCGTATTCCATTCATAACCGCAGGTATTGCACTTCCACCAAGCCTTGCTGTTTGCAAATGCCGTAACTTCGTTAGGCTTCTTTTCATTTTTGTCCGACCATTCTGCTGCTACTTCCGGCAATACTGTTGCAAGGTCATTAAATCCTGCAAGCACTTTGTTATGGGAGCAGTACGGGCAACCTGTTCTATTGATGGTTCTGCTCTTTACAGTGGCTATCCATTCGTGTCCTAATTTACATTTCCATATCACTTTCTTGTGTGAGCCGATAGATACCTCTGTCGGTTTGATTTCATTTTCCTCTGACCACTCCGAAGCCAATTCCGGCTTCAATGTATTTAAATCGTTAATTCCTTCAATCACTCTCGCACCGGAGCATATGGGGCATTTCTCCCCACTGGAACGAGCCTTTATACTTGTTTCCCATTCGTGACCGCAAGCACCTTTCCACCATACTTTCTTATTCGAGCCGAAAGTCACGCTGTCCGGTGTCAGCGGTAAATTCCTATCCGACCATTCGACAATCAATTCCGGATGTACTGCCGCTAAGCTGTTACTCATATCAAAACCTCCACTTCCTCTGTGATTAAAGTATATGAAGTTTCGGCTTTTTCTTGTAGTTTGCGAATATCAGTAAAAATAAAAAAGCCCATTAAGAAAAGATTTCTCCTCTCTCAAAGGGCAATATACAACCGATTACTCATCATCTATATGTAATCGCTGATTTATTTCTTTTACCAATTCTTTAGAGTCTTCCGTTCGTAATCTTTTTGCAAACTCAATCATTATTTCCTGTTCTTCCTTGCTCATCTGCTCAAACATATCTGCCATCTCTTTTTCTCTCGGTGTCAATCGCATATACATTTCTTGTTCCTCCGATTTTAAGCTCATACAATATCGTATCGTCAGGAACATCTTAACTGTTATCCATCTTCTGTGCAAACATCGGTTTATAACGAAAAAATGGGCAATTCCGCAATGGAACTGCCCATATATCTTGAAAATTATGCGATTTTTAAGGCTCTGCACCGTTTCAAGCACCATTTGGTGTAAATTTGGTGTATTTGTGTATTTTCAGAGCTTTTTCACAAATGAAGTACATCCCGTTTTATAGGGTAAAACGGTACTTCTTAGTAGAGCTTTGCACCTGCCGGAATGTGGTCATCAACCATCAGAAGATGAAGCTTTTCTTCGCCTTCTTCTTCATGAATAGCACTGAGGAGCATACCGCAAGAGTCAATGCCCATCATAGCTCTCGGTGGAAGATTTGTGATAGCGATAAGAGTCTTTCCAACCAGTTCTTCCGGCTCATAATAAGCGTGAATACCGCTTAAAATGGTTCTATCTGTGCCTGTTCCGTCATCAAGAGTGAACTGTAACAGTTTCTTTGACTTCGGTACTGCGACACACTCTTTGACCTTTACTGCACGGAAATCTGACTTGCTGAATGTGTCAAAGTCAACTGCTTCCTCAAATAAAGGTTCTATCTTTACCTTAGAAAAATCAATTTTCTCAGGCTCTGAATTTGGTGTAGAAACCTCTTTAGAACTTACACCATTTTCGGATTTTACACCACCGAGGGTCTTCATTGTCGGGAACAGAAGCACATCACGGATAGCCTCAGCTCCTGTCAGAAGCATACACATACGGTCGATACCGAATCCAATGCCTCCTGTAGGCGGCATACCAATCTCCAGTGCATTCAGGAAGTCTTCATCTGTATGGTTTGCTTCCTCATCTCCGGCAGCAAATGCCTCTTCCTGTGCAGCGAAACGCTCTCTCTGATCAATTGGATCATTTAACTCAGAGTAAGCATTTGCCATCTCCCAGCCATTCATAAAGAACTCAAATCTCTCTACATAGTTTGGATTTTCCGGTTTCTTCTTTGTAAGTGGAGAAATCTCTACCGGGTGATCCATAACGAATGTAGGCTGGAGCAAATGCTCCTCTACATACTCCTCGAAGAAGAGGTTCAGGATATCGCCTTTCTTATGTCTCTCTTCGAATTCTAAATTATGCTCTTTTGCAAGTTCTCTTGCCTGCTCCAGAGTCTCAACTTCATTCCAGTCAACTCCGGCATATTTTTTAACTGCGTCTACCATCGTGATACGCTCGAATGGTTCTCCGAGATCCATCTCGATTCCCTTGTAAACAATTTTCGTTGTTCCAAGTACTTCCTGTGCAACGTGACGGTACAGATTCTCTGTCAGATCCATCATTCCGTTGTAATCTGTATATGCCTGATATAACTCCATCAAAGTGAATTCTGGATTGTGTCTTGTGTCAAGACCTTCGTTACGGAATACACGTCCAATTTCGTAAACTCTCTCAAGTCCACCAACAATCAGTCTTTTTAAGTAAAGTTCCAGAGAAATACGAAGCTTCAAATCCTCATTCAGTGCATTAAAATGAGTCTCAAAAGGTCTTGCTGCAGCTCCACCAGCATTTGCAACCAGCATCGGAGTCTCAACTTCCATAAATCCCTGTCCGTCCAGATAACGGCGAACTGCACTGATAATTCTGGAACGTTTAATAAATGTGTCACGAACCTCCGGGTTCACAATCAAATCTACATATCTCTGGCGGTAACGTGTATCTGTGTTTGTCAGTCCGTGGAACTTCTCTGGAAGAATCTGCAGACTCTTAGACAGAAGTTTTACTGCAGATGCATGGATAGAAATCTCACCGGTCTTAGTCTTGAATACTTCACCTTCAATACCGATGATATCTCCGATATCCAGTTTCTTGAAATCCTTATATGACTCTTCTCCGATACTGTCTCTTGCAACATAAGACTGAATATTTCCACTGAGGTCTAAAATGTTACAGAAAGAAGCTTTTCCCATAACACGCTTCTGCATCACACGTCCTGCTACGGATACGTGTTTTCCTTCCATCTCCTCAAAATTTTCTTTAATATCTGTTGCATGACAAGTCACATCATACTTTGTGATCTCAAATGGATTCTTTCCGTTTGCCTGTAAATCTGCAAGTTTCTCACGACGAACCTTTCTAAGCTGATTTACGTCAGGTTCCTGTGTATTCTTCTGCTGATCTCCCACTGCGATTCTCCTCTCTTCCTTTTCTTATACTGTACGTGTAATATCCAGTACTTTGTACTGCATAACTCCAGCCTGTGTCTCCACTTCTACAACATCTCCAATCGTCTTGCCGATCAGGGCATGTCCAACTGGTGACTCGTTTGAAATCTTTCCTTCCAGACTGTTAGCCTCTGTTGAACCTACCAATTTGAATTCGATTTCTTCGTCAAATGTGATGTCATATGCCTTTACTGTACATCCTACGTTAATCTTATCAAAATCAACTTCATCTTCTACAACGACTTCAGCGTTCTTGAGAATTGCTTCCAGCTCCTCGATACGAGCCTCAATATCACGCTGCTCATCTTTTGCAGCATCATACTCCGCATTCTCTGATAAATCTCCCTGTTCTCTGGCTTCTTTTATCTTTGCAGCAACTTCCTTACGCTTAACAACTTTCAGATTCTCTAACTCCTCTTCAAGTGCTTTTAATCCTGCATAAGTAAGTAATTTCTTCTTTGCTTCCATGGTATTCTTTTGCTCCCTTTCTTGAAAATAAAGATACTTTCACAATTTCATTATTATACAAAACCAGCCGACTATTGTCAATCATTTTGCACGATAAAGTATACGCAGTCTATAGTCTTTTTATGATGTTGCAATTACAAATTCTTTCTATTTTATTAACATCTTCAACAATTCTTCCAGCTCTTCGTAAGATTCTACCTGATTGATCTGTGCGCGGAACTTCGCTGCACCTTTCATTCCTTTTACATACCATGCCACATGCTTACGCATTTCCCGGATTCCAAGGTACTCTCCTTTGAATTCCAACTGCATTCTTGCATGCCGAAGCATCATATTCCGAATTTCTTCTTGTGTCGGTCTTGGTGGAATTGTTCCGGTTCTGTCATACTCAGCCAGCTCTCGGAAAATCCATGGATTTCCCTGAACACCACGTCCTATCATCACGCCGTCACAGCCTGTGATCTTCCGCATTTCCGCTGCTTTTTCGGCAGACGTCACATCTCCATTTCCAATAACCGGAATATGCACTGCCTCTTTCACCTGACGGATAATATCCCAATCCGCCTCGCCGGAATAATACTGTTCTCTTGTTCTTCCATGAACTGCAACCGCTGATGCCCCAGCTTCCTCTGCAATCTTCGCGATTTCCACCGCATTTATATGATCATCATCAAAACCTTTTCGAATCTTAACCGTCACTGGTTTTTCAATCGCTTTCACAAGCTGTGATACGATTTCAAACACCAGCTTCGGATTCTTCATGAGCGCAGACCCCTCTCCATTCTTCACGACTTTTGGAACCGGACACCCCATATTAATGTCCAGAATCTGAAACGGCAGGTCTTCAATTCTCTTCGCCTGCTCGCTGATAATCTTAGGATCTGAACCAAATAACTGTAATGATACCGGATACTCCTGCGGGTGGATCGCAAGTAGCACTTTTGTATTTTTATTCTTATATTGCAGTGCTTTCGCACTGATCATTTCCATACATAAAAGCCCCGCCCCCTGTTCTTTACAGAGCAAACGAAAAGGCAGGTCTGTCACGCCTGCCATAGGAGCCAGAATGTACGGATTCTCTAATTTTAAATTTCCAATTTCCAATTTGAGACACCTCTTTAATTAATTAGGGACACCCCTTTTACTAATTGGGGACGTAGTACTTTGGCATTTTACTACGTCCCCCGTTATTATTTTAACGTTTATTTTTATCGTAAATCATCCGTAATCCTTTTAATGTAAGCTGTGGATCGTATACGTCGATGATATCTGTCTCATTTGCAATGATCTTACCGAGACCGCCGCTTGCTACAACTTTTGCATCTACATATCCGGACTCTTCTTTTATCTTCTTGACGATATACTCTGTCTGCCCAATCTGTCCGAATACAATTCCGGCCTGCATACAGGAAATGGTCTCTTTTGCTAAAATTGATTCTGGTTTCTTAATCTCGACTGCCGGGAGCATTGCTGCCTGATTCCACATTGCCTGTGCAGAGGTGCGGATTCCCGGAGCGATAACTGCTGCCTCAAATGTTCCATCCGCTCCTACTACATCGTAAGTTGTAGCAGTTCCATAATCAATCACGATGACTGGTCCGCCGTGAAGTGTATATGCTGCCACTGCATCAACAATACGGTCTGCTCCGACCTGTTTTGGATTTTCAGTCTTTATCTTCAGCCCAGTCTTGATTCCGGCGGAAACTACGATTGGCTTGATTCCGAAATATTTGATCATGGCACTTCCAAGAGAATGCATAATGTCCGGCACAACGGATGCTACAATACAGGCATCAATATCTGACTTTTCAAATCCCTGATGCCAGATCAGTTCATTTAGCGCAATTCCATACTCATCAGAGGTTCTCTGTATCTTCGTAGTCATGCGAAATGTTGCTGACAAATTCTCACCGTTAAATACTCCTAATGTAATGTTTGTATTTCCAACATCGATAACTAACAGCATCTATTCAATCTCCTCTCCCAGAAAAAATACTCGGTAATACAACTGCAGTGCTTCTAACAGATCCTGCTTTTCTCTCTGGATCTGCTTGATTTTCAGATGGCTTCCAATATCATCAAATGTTGGATCAAAGTCCTCGGAAGTCACTTCGAAACACAGTTCTCCGTCTTCTTCAAATACGAGTGTCAGAATTCCGCCTACATCATTTACATACAGTACGCACATGATCTTCAGCTCATCCTTTACATGATCCGGAAGTCTGTCAAAATCCGGGTTCAGATAATATTTTTCTTCATATGAATTCGCGCCACAAAGCACGACCTTATCTTGATACATAAACTACTCCTTTTTTATAATTTCTAAGCCGTGTAACACCAGGCAAAATCCTGTCAGGCTTCTCACGTCACACAAGCTTATGTCCTGGGATTATACGTACCCATAAATTCCTCTTACAGATACTTCTCCTGCAAATATATGTTTTTCTTCGCCTTTTTGTGTGCGTACGATTAATTCTCCTGTCTCGTTGATTCCATATGCATGGGCATTATATTCATTTCCCGGCTCCAGAATCCGTACTTCTTTTCCCCGGTTTACAAGCATCTCATTATAACTCTCCTGTAATCCGGACAAATCACCATTTTCCATAAAAAGTGCATAATTTTTTTCAAAATGCTTCATGACAGCTGCAATCAGTGCAGAACGTTTTACCGGTGCCCCTGTCTCAATCATAAGGGAGGTGGCTTTCTCTTTCAGTTCCTCGTCAAATACTTTCTGATTGACATTGATTCCTACACCGATGACCACATAGTTGATATAATCAATCTCCGTGCTCATCTCTGTCAAAATTCCGCAGACCTTCTTTTTATTCATAACAATATCGTTCGGCCATTTGATTCCAGTCTCCATGCCGGTCACTTCCCGGATACCTTCTGCCACACTCTGTGCCATAACTAATGTCAGCATCGGTGCCTTTGTCGGTATCAGATCTGGTCGGAGCAGAATTGTCATATAAATGCTGATTCCTTTTGGGGATTCCCACACACGGCCTCTTCTCCCTTTTCCAGCCACCTGACGATCTGCCACAAAAAGTGTTCCATGAACACCGTCTTTCTCCCCCAGCTCTTTTGCCCGATTATTCGTAGAATCAATCTCATCAAAATAAACGATATTCTTTCCTGCCCATTCTGTATCCATAAGGCTTCGGATCTCCGTCTCCGACATAATATCCGGACTTTCGAGAAGGCGGTACCCTCTATTGCGCACCGCCTCTATCTCGTAACCTTCTTTTTTTAATTGTTCTATCGCTTTCCATACAGCCGTTCTGGACACATGGAATCTGTCGCACATCTGCTGCCCGGAGATGTAATCATCACTTTCTTTTAATAAGCGTAATATTTCTGATTTCATCTTTTATCTCTTCTTATCTTTTTCTATATTCAGACATTTCTCGAATGCCTTGTCATTTCATTGATCGTATGCTTATCTCTCGCCGAGTGTCGCTACCATAACTGCTTTGATCGTATGCATACGGTTCTCTGCCTCATCAAATACTTTTGACTGGGAAGACTCGAATACTTCGTCTGTAACTTCCATATCTGTCAGACCATATTTCTCGTAAATCTGTTTGCCGATCTTTGTCTTCAGATCATGGAATGCCGGCAGGCAGTGAAGGAAGATTGCTTTCTCTCCTGCATTCTCCATAACTTTCTTTGTTACTTTATATGGTGACAGCTCGCGGATACGCTCCTCCCAGACTTCGTCAGGCTCTCCCATAGATACCCATACATCTGTGTAGATAACATCTGCGTCTTTTGTTCCGCTCTCTACATCTTCTGTCAGAGTGATGGTTGCTCCGCTTTCCTTTGCATATCCCTGGCAAGTTTCAACAAGCTCTGCATTTGGGAAATAATTCTTAGAGGTACATGCTACAAAATGCATTCCCAGTTTCGCACATGCGATCATAAGAGAGTTACCCATATTGTATCTTGCATCACCCATGTACACCAGTTTTATTCCTTTTAAATGTCCGAAATGCTCACGGATCGTCAGCATATCTGCCAGCATCTGTGTCGGGTGATACTCATTTGTCAGTCCGTTCCATACTGGAACTCCTGCATATTTTGCAAGGTCTTCTACAATCTCCTGACCAAATCCACGGTACTCAATTCCATCGAACATTCTTCCGAGAACTCTTGCTGTGTCTTCAATACTTTCTTTCTTGCCGATCTGTGATCCTGTCGGATCAAGATAAGTTGTTCCCATGCCCATGTCATGTGCTGCCACTTCAAATGCACAACGTGTTCTTGTACTTGTCTTTTCAAAAATCAGCGCTACATTCATGCCTCTGTATTTATCGACCGGAATACCTTTTTTCTTCTTATCCTTGAGATCTGCCGCAAGATCCAACATGTATGTGATCTCCTCTGGTGTAAAATCTTTCAGTGTCAGAAAATTTCTTCCCTTTAAATCCATCTCTCTTATGTCCTTCTTTCTGTATATTTACAAGCCGTCTCTTATCCGGCTTGCTGTCATTCTGTCATATTTATTATTTCTGTGTATCATCAACTGCGACTTCTTTGATGCTCTTCACCAGTCCTGCGATTCCCTGGATCTCAGATGGAATAATAATCTTTGTAGCCTTTCCATCTGCAGCTTTTTCAAATGCTTCCAGGCTCTTCATTGTAAGAACTGCCTCGTCTGCTCCTGCTTCTTTCAGGAAGCGGATACCGTCTGCATTTGCCTGCTGTACTTTCATAATCGCCTCAGCCTGACCTTCTGCCTCACGGATCATAGCCTCTTTCTGCGCCTCTGCACGTAAGATTGCAGCTTGCTTCTCAGCCTCAGCATCCAGAATTGCAGATTCTTTATGTCCCTCTGCAACAAGAATCGTAGATTTTTTCTCTCCCTCTGCACGTAAGATTGCTTCACGTCTCTCGCGCTCTGCTTTCATCTGCTTTTCCATGGCATCTTGGATAGCTGCCGGAGGAATAATATTCTTAAGCTCTACACGGTTCACTTTGATTCCCCATGGATCTGTTGCCACATCCAGAGATGCCCGCATCTTCGTATTAATCGTTTCGCGGGAAGTCAGTGTCTGATCCAGCTCCAGATCTCCGATAATATTACGAAGAGTTGTCGCTGTCAGGTTCTCGATCGCCATGATCGGATTTGCCACTCCATAACAGAACATCTTCGGATCTGTAATCTGGTAAAATACAACGGTATCGATTCTCATTGTTACATTATCTTTTGTGATAACCGGCTGTGGCGCAAAATCTACAACCTGCTCTTTCATATCCACTCTTCTTGCAACACGATCCACGATCGGAAGTTTAAAGTGAAGTCCGGTTCCCCACGTTGCCTGGTATGCTCCCAGTCTCTCAATTACAAGTGCCTGCGCCTGTCTTACGATCTTCACACAGGAAATCAGTAATACCATAACAATAATTAAAATAATCACTAAAAATGTTCCCATTACTGCTGCCATCATATCTTCGTCTCCTCTCCATTCCTTACAATCAGTTTCACTCCCTGAATACCTTCAACTACTACAATTGCATTCTTTGGGATCTTTCCTTCCGGGGCATCTGTCTTCGCAGCCCACTCCTGCCCGCGCACCTCCACACGTCCTTTTGACGAAAGTGTGTCAATCTCTTCAATTACAAGTGCTTTCTGTCCGATCAGAAGCTCTGCTCCGGTCTTTTGTCTCTCCTGGTTAAAGTACTTCATTGCAAGCGGTCTTGTCACTGCCAGAAGTGCCAAAGATACAATTGCAAATATTATGATCTGCACTCCTAGTCCCAACCCCAGTACTGCCACAAGAAATGCAACTAATGCTCCTCCTGCGAACCAGATAGTCGTAAGCCCCATCGTAATGATCTCGATAACCAGAAACAGTACAAATAAGCTTAACCAGATAACCGTCGTCTGCATAATCTGACCCTCCTTCATTCAAAATTCACAGCACATAGTACTGACACAAATCCTTCTATCACTCTATGCTTTCCAAAGCTGTCCTTTTCCATATCATTTTCCATGTCATTTTGAGGAAAATCCCAGCTTAACGGCTTAGTATCATATTACTATACTTTGCATAATAAAGCAACGAATCCCTCTCGGCATTCGTTGCTTTTTTTCTCATCATTTATTTATCTTATCGTCTCTGTCTTGCTGCCTCGAATGTCAGAATTGCCGTAGCCACTGCCGCATTCAGAGACTCTACCTGTCCCTTCATCGGAATACGGATATACACCTGTGCCTGTTCTGCCACCTCATCACGGAGACCATTTCCTTCATTTCCTATCAAAAATGCACTGGCTTTGCGATAATCTTCTTCATCGTAGGAATTTTTTCCTTCCAAATGGGCCGCATAAGTGCAGATTCCTGCTTCTTTCATCTGCTTTACTTCCTCTGCCAGATCATCCACATAGCAGAATGGTACACGATAAGCCGCCCCCATCGTAGAACGGACTACCTTCGGATTGTACATATCTACACAGTCCTGACTCATTACAATCCCCGTCACTCCTGCGCCCTCTGCTGTCCGTACAATGGTTCCCAGATTTCCAGGATCCTGGATCTGATCCAATACAAGAAGAAGTGGTAATTCCCCACCTTTTTCCTTCACAATCTCAGTGATGCTGTATTGTTTCTGACGCACCAGGCAAAGAATCCCCTGCGGCGTCTTCGTGTCAGACACATATTCAAAAACAAAATCTGCCAGAATCTCCGGCTGCACTTTCGTTCCTGCCAATACCTGTTCTACAGCCTTACGCTCCCGATTCCAGAACTCTTCCGATGCATAGACTTCCACCAGACGGTCTTTTGGCACTTCCCGGAACATGCGGATACCTTCTACAAGGAAGACACCTTCTTCATCTCTGAGCTTTTTCTTCTTTTTTAAATTCACCAGTCGTTTGACTTTCGCATTCGACGTACTCGTAATCATATCATTTTCCTCTTAATTCAGAATACTCTGAACCGCTTCATCATTCAGATTCTGCTTTGTTACCCACACATATCCTGTATTGACAAATGCTTCATTTCCCATATTCAGCGCTGCTCTTGCAGAAGCAATCGTTGCCGCATACCCCATACCGAACGGATTCTGTACAACAAGTCCGTCAATCTTTCCTGCTTTCAATGCTTCCATTGAATCATCATTCACATCATATCCGACTATGAATGGTGATACATTCTTTCTCTCCATCTCATCGAGCACCAGTTCCATAGCGTCACTGTTACTTGCAAAACATCCCTTTACATTTGGGTGTTTTTCAAACAAATAATCAATCACTTCCTCTTCCGTAATATCCGCTGCCTGCTTGTCCGTTGCTAACTCCTGTATCATCTGGTTTTTGTAAGTGTCAATCTGATCCATATGGTATGTCTCTACAATCGTGATATTCGGATATGTGCTCTGAATCTGGCTTACAAATGCATTTTCCCTTGTCTGGGCTACCTGCGATTTCGAGTCCTGCATAAAAAGCATGACTTCTCCGGATTTTCCCATTGCCTCCGCCAGTCGGTTTGCTGCTTCTGTTGCACTTGCACTGTTATCTGTTGAGACAAATGCACTGCTTCCCGGATAATCACTGCTTGAATCAAATGTTACAATTGGTGTCCCATTCCAACCGGCTTGATCGAACTGCACTTCGCATGCTTTGGCGTCTGCAATAGAAATTGCCAAAGCTGCCGGATAACGGGATAACTCCTCATCCAGAATATTAACCTGCTCATCCACATTGTCCTTATCAGATGGGCCGCTATACACGACCTTGACTGCTTTTTTCCCTTTGTAGCCAAGCTGCTCATTGATATCTTTACCTGCCTGCTCGGCACCTTTTTTTACCTGCACCCAGAAATCGTCATTTGTCCCTTTTCCAATAATGGAAATGTAAGCGCCTTCTTCAAGCGATAATCCGCTGGCATCTCCGTATGCAGAAGGTTCGATCATGTCCAGCTTTGCCTGATATTCCTTCGTCTTTTCTGTCTCCGTATCATCTTGTGCCGCATCTTTTGAAGTATCCTGCGTCTTTGTATCATTTGCCTTATTGCTATCTGTGTCTGATGTATTTTTCGCACATGCAGTCAGCACCATAGCTGCACTAAGCAGTGCGATGATCATCTTGCATCTTTTCTTCATAATACCAATCCCCTTAACAATTGTCATGCATCTTATTTTCCACTTAAACACTATACACCATATTCGTGAAAAAAGCTTGAATTTTTTTTTAAAGAATTTCTTAAATATTTCTCTCACATGTCTTATTGATTATTTTTTTCACAATATACTGCTTGTATAATTGATTTTTTTGTATTATGATAGTAGCAGACGAAAATGTCTATGTCTATTCAACATATTTATTAAAAAGGAGGTAATTACCCATGGCACACGTAATTGGAGACGATTGTATTTCATGTGGAAGCTGCGAAGCAGAATGTCCAGTAAGCGCTATTTCTGAAGGAGATGGCAAATACGAGATCAACGCTGATGCTTGTATCGACTGTGGTGCATGTGCAGCACAGTGCCCAGTAGGAGCAATTTCCGAGGCATAAGATTCCACACATATAAGATTTAAGCACAAAAAGAATGTTCCGGTTCAGGAACATTCTTTTTTCTTGCCCCACGTTTTGACTTTTTTTGCACTTTTCATATGCTATTCTTGGGACAGGCAAAGGGAATCTATCCTTTTGCAAAGAAATCTTAATTGAATAAGGGGGTTTTATTATGGGCAATGCTCTGGAACAACTAAGAAAAGAGACCCGGGACGATGCCAGGCTTTACGGCTGTATTAGAGAACTCTATGAACAAGGAGTCCCTTTTGAAGAACTAAAAGCCGTCATTCCTGATATCCGGCGCACTCGTGAGCAGTTACATATGAAAAGAATGCTGGAAAACAATAACGAAGTCTTGATACAGATGTTCAGTCGGGAAATGTCTTTTCTGTTGGATGCAAAGGAACGGCAGGAGGAAGAACAGTTTAAAAAAATAGACCAGCTCATCAGACAACAGCAATCCTATCGGAAAGCTGCAGCTGAAGCTGGTCCAATCGGCAAATTAAAACGGCTATTCCTGCCTGCTTAAATTTGCAAACTTCGTGTATTCACCAAGCCAAGCCAGATTAACGGTCCCTACCGGACCGTTTCTCTGTTTTGCTATAATAATCTCGGCCTGTTTCTTAAATTCGGAATCTTTATTATAATACTCATCACGATAAATAAACATTACAACGTCGGCGTCCTGCTCGATAGCTCCGGACTCACGGAGGTCAGAAAGCATCGGGCGTTTATCCGGTCTTGACTCTACCGCACGGCTGAGCTGTGACAATGCAATGACCGGTACATTTAACTCTCTTGCAAGAGCTTTTAGTGAACGGGAGATTTCAGAAATCTCCTGCTGTCTGGACTCAGATTTCCCACCTACACTTCCACTCATCAACTGCAAGTAGTCAATGATGACAAGCTGAAGATCCTGCTCCAGTTTATATTTCCTACATTTTGAACGAAGTTCGGATACGGAAATACCTGGTGTATCGTCAATCACAAGGTGTGACTTTCCGATAATTCCGGCTCCTTCGATTAGCTTCTCCCACTCGGAATCTTTTAGATTACCGGTTCTGAGTGCCTGTGCATCTACCTGGGATTCCAGAGAAAACATACGGTTCACCAACTGTTCCTTTGACATCTCAAGACTGAAAATGGCAACACCTTTATTTTTCTTAAATGCAACATACTGGGCAATATTCAGTACGAACGCTGTCTTACCCATAGACGGACGGGCCGCTACAAGAACAAGATCTGACGGCTGAAGGCCGGATAATTTGTAATCTAAATCAATAAATCCTGTCGGGATTCCTGTAACAGTTCCTTTATTCTTTGAAGCTTTCTCGATTCGTTCCAGCGCATTTAATACAACATCTTTAATTGGAACATAATCTCCGGTATTGCGGTGCTGTAATAATTCAAATACCGATTTCTCCGTCTGTTCCATAATTACCGGAAGAGATTCTTTCCCGACATAACAAGTATTTGCAATTGACTCGGTCAGCTTGATAAGTTTTCGCATCATTGCCTTATCTGCCACGATCTCCGCATAATATTTTACATTTGCAGAGGTCGGTACTGCATTGACCAGATCCCTTACAAATTCCAGACTGGAAATCTCCGGCGGTACATCTTTTTCTTTCAGACGTTCCTGAAGTGTGACCAGATCGACCGGCTTTCCTTCGTTAAAAAGTTCCACCATGGAATCAAATACCACTCCGTAAGATGTCTGATAAAAATCCTGACCACTGATGATCCCTGATGCAGTGGTAATCGCATCCTTGTCCATCAGCATCGCTCCGACTACTGACTGTTCCGCTTCGACACTGTGGGGCATGACCCGCTTAATGAGTGCCTCTTCCATGTACGGTTTCCTCCTAAGCTTCCTCTGTAACTACAACTTTTAGCTCTGTAGTTACTTTTGGATGTAATTTAATCGGCACATTGTGTGTTCCAAGAGATTTGATCGGATCTTTTAACTGCACTTTCTTTTTATCTACTTCCAGCCCAAGCTGAGATTTTACCTCTGCTGCAATTTCTTTGGAGGATACAGAGCCAAATACTTTTCCGCCTTCTCCGGTTTTGATGGAAACCTGGATTTTACCTGCCTCGATCTTCTTTCCTAATTCTACAGCAGCCTCATAGTGTTCCTGTGCTACTTTATCATCATTCGCCTTCTTAAGTTTCAAATCATTTAAATTCTTACCGTTAGCTTCTACACCTTTTCCTGTCTTCAGGATAAAGTTTCTTGCGTATCCGTCACTTACCTCTACTACATTCCCTTTTTTCCCAAGGGCTTTTACGTCTTCTTTCAAAATAACCTTCATGTCTATATATCTCCTTCTTTTATCATATTATCCAGAACCTGCTTCAGACATGCAACAGCCTCGTCCATATCCGTATGATTGAACTGCGCTCCCGAAGCATTCATATGACCGCCGCCTCCTAACTTTTCCATAATGACCTGAACATTGACTTCATCGATGGAACGGGCGCTCACATAAATCTTTCCATTATATTCTGTCAATACAAAGGACGCTTTAATCTCACTGATATCCAAAAGTTCATTTGCCGCCTGTGCTCCGATGATCGTCGGACTCTCCACCTGAAGATCTATACCTGTCGCAATGGCAAATTTTTTCTGATATACCTCTGCGTTGCTGATAATTGCAGCTTTTGCGCGGTATCCTTCCATGTCATCCCTGAACATCTTACGCACAAGCGTGATATCTGCTCCGGATCTTCTGAGAAATGCTGCCGCTTCAAATGTACGCACTCCGGTACGATTCATAAAACTGTTCGTATCGATCATGATACCGGCATACATACTGCTTGCCTCCAGATTCGGAATCTGAATATCATCTACAATGTACTGCAGGATCTCAGATACCATCTCACATGCTGACGAAGCATAAGGTTCAATATAAGACAATAATGCCTTATCAATACTATCACTGCTCTGACGGTGATGATCCAGTACGACAATCGTCTTTGCCAGATACAAAAGTTCTTCACATTCTACCATCTTCGGGCGGTTCGTATCCACAACTACGACCATGGAATTCTCATCCGCCAGGTTCAATGCCTGTTCTGATGTCAGGAACAGATCGTCCGGGTAAGACGGATTATCAATATACATATTATAGAGTGGTCTAAGAGATGCTGACACCTCATTAATCACCACATTTGCCTTTTTCCCAAGAGCATTTGCCGCTCTGCAGATACCGATAGCTGCACCAAAAGAATCTACATCTGTCAGTGTATGTCCCATGACAAATATCTTGTCATTGACTGTAATATACTCTCGCAATGCTTCTGCTTTAACACGGGCTTTGACACGCGTGTTCTTTGCAGTCATCTCACGCTTGCCGCCATAATATGTAATACCATGGCAGTCTTTGATAACAGCCTGATCGCCGCCTCTGGCAAGAGCCAGATCAATGGCAACACGGGCATAATTATAACTTTGGGAATAATTACCCGCACTGAGTCCCAGACCAATACTCAGTGTCAATGGAATCTGATTACCGATATTGACTGTTTTTACATCCTCGAGAAGAGAGAATTTGTCATCCTCCAGTCTCTTGAACTCTTGCTTCTTCAAAGCAATAAAATATTTATCCGTCTCGGTTTTCTTTACGATTCCGTCTGCTTTTGCAATATACTGGTTGATCTTGCGATCCACCAGCGCAACTAAAAGTGACTGTCTGACTTCCTCTACACTATTCATGACTTCATCATAATTATCAATATAGATCAAGCCTGCAACCAGCCGCTGCTCTTCATTTTCCTTAATATACCGGTTCAGTTCCGTCACATCCTGAAGGTAAACTGCAATAAAATACTCTCGCTCTGCCGGCAATTCCAGGAGCTGCTCTGTCTCGCTGAATCCTTCCACAGACACACGTCTTAATTCCGCCTTATACTCACGGTCCTCATAGTAGACATCCATCTCTACCACGTCATTTTCTTCTTTTGGGAAAATGCTCCGGTTCAGCTCTGGTATATATCTGCTCAGATACTTATCTTTCTGCGCTGTATCTCCAAACAACCGTTCAAACTGATCATTCATCCACAAAAGCTGTCCGTCCTCCAGAAGAATTGCATATGGAACAGACAATTCCTTTAAAAGCGTATTCTGTACAACACCATACTGAGCTGCAAATTCAATCAGATCTTTCATGATCAGTGATCGGCTGTATACATACAGAATCCCAATGCCGACTATATAAATCAGCATAAATATCAACATGACTGTACCGGCTTTGATATCAATGCAATAGATCCACAAATTCAATAGGAGAAGCATGATCGCCATCGCGATCGGCCAACGCATGTAGTTCTTCAGTCTGCCACTGATATGCGCCCCTCGCTTCTTGCTCAAGCCTTCATCCATAGTCTTTATCCTCTATAACCCTCCGGGTTCTGTGACTGCCAGCGCCATGCATCTTCGCACATCTGTTCCAGACCTCTCTCAGCCTTCCAGCCAAGTACTTTCGCAGCTTTCGAAGGATCCGCATAGCACATTGCAATATCTCCTTCACGTCTCGGTTTGATTTCATATGGAATTTCTTTTCCACATGCCTTGCTAAATGCTTTTACCATATCCAATACAGAATAACCAACACCTGTTCCCAGATTGATGATATCCAGTCCCGGATTCGAGAAAATGTATTTGATTGCTTTTACATGACCAACTGCCAGATCCACAACGTGAATGTAATCACGTACTCCTGTGCCGTCCGGTGTATCATAGTCATCACCAAATACTCCTAATTTTTCAAGTTTTCCAACTGCCACCTGAGAAATGTATGGCATCAGATTGTTCGGGATTCCTTTCGGATCTTCCCCAATACGTCCGCTCTCATGTGCTCCGACCGGATTAAAGTAACGGAGTAATACTACATTCCATTCCGGATCAGCAGCCTGAACGTCTGTCATGATCTGCTCCATCATAGATTTTGTCCAGCCATATGGATTCGTACACTGTCCTTTCGGGCAGTCCTCTGTAATCGGCATTGTCTCCGGATTACCATATACAGTTGCAGAAGAACTAAATACAATATTCTTCACGCCAACTTCGCGCATGACTTTCATAAGTGTCAGTGTTCCTGTAATATTATTTTGATAATATTCCAGAGGCTTTCTTACAGATTCTCCGACTGCTTTAAGCGCTGCACAGTGAATAACTGCATCTACCTGCTCTTTTTCAAACATGGCTTTTAAAGTTTCAGCGTTCAGAATATCTCCCTCGTAAAATGTGATTGTCTTACCTGTAAGCTCTTCTACGCGCTTCATAGACTCCTGGGAGGAGTTGCAGAGATTATCATATACAACTACCTCGTAACCCTCCTTCAAAAGTTCCAATGCAGTATGACTTCCAATATATCCTGCTCCACCTGTAATTAATATTTTTGCCATCTTAATCTCCTCCATATAAGAATTGATATCTTACCTTCCATTACTTTGTAATGATTTTTCCACTCAATATCTATTTCTGCTTTCCGAACTGATATCAAGAAGTTTCATTTTTGTCTTATTATAGCACTTCCCAATTGCTTCGGCAACTTTACATATTTTAAGCCGGGTACAGTCCTTCTTCTTCCATCTTGCGGATTGCTTCCATAACAACCGGTTTGTCTTCTTTGTATGTAACTCCATACCATTTGTCTGCTGATTTCAGAACTGCAACTGTCGCACGATTCTCTCCTAACAGGTCGCTGACTACTCCCGGCAGATAATATTCACATTTCATAGGATTCTCTTTCAGTCCCTTCTCAAGGAATGCCGGGAATCCTTTCTCAATCTCATCAAGAATACTTTTTGAGAATCCCCACATATTCATAGAAACCGTTGTGTCATCGTCTAGATGTGTCCATGTAGCACCGTCATCTTCTGTAAATGCTATTCCGTTCTCATGATGCTCAATACGTGTTCTTTCACGAATTCCGATCAGTTCCCCAGCCTCGTTCATCTCACACACACCACGGGATACATATCCATTTTCTGTAACAGTGTTGCAAAGCTTGTAGCCTACCATAGTGTAACGGAACTTATCATCATCTTCATGGCTATTCAGATAATCATAAATGAGCTGGAATGCCTCTCTTCCATAATAATCGTCTGCATTGATAACTGCAAACGGGCCATCGATCATGTCCTTACAGCTATAAACTGCATGTGCTGTTCCCCATGGTTTCACACGTCCTTCCGGCACCTGAAAACCTGCCGGAATATTATTGATTTCCTGATATGCGTAAGACACTTCCATGTATTCTGACACGCGGTCACCAACTGCCTCGCGGAATAAGTCTTCCTGCTCTTTCTTAATGATAAAAATTACCTTCTCAAATCCAGCGCGTTTTGCATCAAAGATGGAAAAATCCATAATGATGCGTCCTTTTGCATCCACCGGATCAATCTGTTTCAGTCCACCGTAACGGCTTCCCATTCCCGCCGCCATGATTACTAATACTGGTTTCTTCATAATTTATTACATACCTCCTGTTTGAACTTTCGTAATTACGATATTCTTTTTGACATAACAATACCCACTTACAGAAATCATACCATACTTTTGAAGTCACGTCTATTTGTATATATTTCTGTCAGAAGCTTTTTGTATAATACTTTTTTGCATAGTAAAAAATAAAATTTTCTACTATGCAAAAACCGCCACATCCTTATGGATGTGACGGCAAATATTAACTACTGATTAATCCTGCACGTATGGCATTAATGCAACGTGACGAGCTCTCTTGATTGCTACTGTAAGAGCTCTCTGATGCTTTGCACAGTTTCCTGTAATTCTTCTTGGAAGGATTTTTCCTCTCTCAGAAACATACTTTCTTAACTTTGCTACATCTTTGTAATCGATCTCGTTATTCTCTTTACCACAGAATACGCATACTTTTTTTCTTCTGCGTCCTGGATTTCTTCTTTTGAATCCGCCCTCTGGACGAGCTGCTTTATCGTAAGCCATTTTATTTGCCTCCTAATACTTTGAATTTTCTAAATTCAACGAACCTTAGTTAAATGGGAGTTCTTCATCAATTCCATCCGGAATATTCATGAAGCCGTCACCTGCATCAGCTGCCGGCGTCGGAGCCGGTGCCTGCTGGAAACCACCTGCATGGGAAAAACTTCCCGCGTTGGCATCACTTGTAGCTTTGCTCTCAGCAAATTCCTGTTCTTCCACTACAACGTCTGTTGTATATACCTTCTGTCCATCTTTGTTCGTGTAGCTTCCTGTCTGGATACGTCCGGTCACAACAACCTTCAGTCCTTGACGGAAATACTTCTCAGCGAACTCAGCGTTTCGTCCAAACGCAACGCAACCGATGAAGTCAGCAGTCTGATCATCACCATTACGTTTGAATCTTCTGTCTACTGCCAACGTATATCTCGCAATTGCCAGAGAATTCTCTCCACCCTGTGAATATCTCACTTCTGGATCTCTGGTCAGGCGTCCCATCAAAATAACTTTATTCATATAATTACCTCTTCTTCCTGATTATGCTTCCTGTCTTACGCATAAATATCTGATGACATTGTCCATAATGCGGATTCTCTGCTCGATCTCGCCTGGAACATCAGCCTCAGCATCGAAGTGGATGAAGTAGTAATATGCTTCTTTCATTTTCTGAATCTCGTAAGCTAATCTCTTCTTACCGCTCTCATCAACGTCAGAGATCTTGCCACCGAAACGCTCTACTAAAGCCTTTACTTTCTCGATAACCTGAGCTCTCTCGTCATCTTCGATTTTTGCACTGACAACAACAGCTAATTCATACTTATTCATGTCGTCCTGCACCTCCTTCTGGTCTTTTGGCCCCCGCCCGCTTATGTGGGAGCAAGGAATTCCACCCTTAAATGGGCAGAAAAATATTGTATCACGGTTATCTACTATATCATATAAGATTCCCGATTTCAAGCCTTTTTCTTTAAATCTTTTGTATTTTTTTCGACCAGTTTCCGTGCTGTCATAATCTGATGTCCGCATCCCATGCATTTCAATCGGAAATCCGCACCTACACGTAATATCTCCCACTCTTTGCTTCCACAAGGATGTGGTTTTTTCAGTGTTACTATGTCGCCGACTTCATAACTATATCCCATGCTGTCCCCTCCCTTGTAATCTGCCGGGTCTTCAACTTTTTATATTTTCTGAATAATTTTTGCTGTCCAGACATTTCTTAATTCTTTGTCTGTCCCATTTGATTTTCTTGTTCTTTTACTCCAATCACTACAAATCGGTGCTCGTCGCTGGCGCTTGTACATGTTGATAGTGTCACAACTGAATCTGTAGTCGTCACTTCCACACCCGTATCATAAATCGCGATCCGCTTCGTCATATCCAGGTAAGACTGATATGCTTCGTCGTTCTCGAAGCCTGTCAGATACACATCGTCTGTATCCTTGACTGTCGCCGCACTGTAAATATGATATACAATCTCTCTTCCGTCCGGCGTGTAAATGTAAAAATACGGGTTCGCTTCCCAGAAAGATTTATCTTTATATTCATCTAACTTTCGAAACATAGAACCGTCCTTCATACGATGCCCATATATGATAGAATTACGATCATTGAAATTTGCATTATTGTCCGCATTCAAAAAAATCGTTCCAAGTGTATTATCATTTTTCGAAAATGTTTTGTGTAAATATTTTTCATTATCTGTTGTCTGAACAATCGGATAATTAATAATTGATGGCTCCGGGTAAAAACGAATCCACCCGACTGTATCCGGATTGATTCCTTTTAATTCATCAAAATCAACAGAAAAGCCTTTTTCCGGCTCACTGTCTTCTTTATTGATCGCAATGCTCTGAATCTTCTTATATTCATCACGGCCTTTTGCATAACCTCCGACAATCTTCACAAGTTGAAAGGCTGAAACACAAAATACAGCCAGTGCCACGATCAGGATGATATTTGATAACATACCGGCTTTCTTTTTCTTTTCTCTGCGGCCACGATGTGGTCTTCTTCTATTCTTACTCATACGCTGCTCCTTTTCTATTTCTCTATAGTAGCACATCTGCGTTACCTGCTTCAATTATTTTATAATTTTTTAATTTGCAGTTTATTGACTTTCTTTTGCCTGCGCGTATGATATTTACATAGGAGGACGATACTGATGAAAGAAAAATTACAACGCTTTATGTATGGAAGATATGGATTAGATTCCTTTGGGAAATTTACAATTATAGTCTCTTTAGTACTGATGCTTTTGGCGAACTTTGTACCTGCAAGACTGGGAAGTGTATTATCCCTGCTGTGCTGGGCACTTTTGATCTACACATATTTCCGTATGTTCTCAAGACAAACTTATAAACGTGCCTGTGAGAACCAGGCTTATCTGGCAAAAACAGCGAAAGTTCGACATTTCTTCGCCTCACAGAAAAGTATAATGGCACAGAGGAAGACACATCACATTTACAAATGTCCGACTTGTAAACAGAAAATACGTGTACCAAAAGGCAAAGGCCGTATTGAAATCCGCTGTCCGAAATGTAACACAACATTTATCAAGAAGAGCTAAGTAAAGGGGCTTTTTATGTTTGGATATATTGCAATCAACAAAGCTGAAATGAAATTCAAAGACTACGATGTGTACCAGGCGTACTATTGTGGTCTTTGTCGCCGTCTGAAAGAATGTTACGGAAAGCGTGGTCAACTGACACTGTCCTACGACATGACATTTCTCATTGTCCTGCTCACCGGGCTTTACGAACCAAAGACTATAACCGGTGAGATTCGCTGCATTGCGCACCCGCTTGAAAAACATCCGACAAAAATTAACGAATATACAGATTATGCAGCTTCCATGAATCTCATTCTTTCCTATTATAAATGTAAGGACGACTGGACCGATGAGCGAAAGAAAAAAGGGTATATTGCTGCAAAAGCGCTGGAGCCGAAGATCAAAAAGATTGAAAGTAATTACCCGGAAAAAGTCCGGCTGATCCACTCAAAATTAGAAGAAATCAATCAATATGAAAAAAAAGGTGAGACAAATCTTGACCTTATGGCAGGACTTTTCGGTGATATCATGGCTGAAATCTTTGCCTGGGAACCAGACGCATGGGAATTATCTCTTCGAAAAATCGGATTCTTCCTTGGCAAATTCATTTACCTCATGGACGCCTATGAAGATGTAGAAAAGGATATTGGAAATAACAGCTACAATCCGCTAAAGGAAGCATTTTTGCAAAAAACTCCAGAACAGTTCGCCACAGAATGCCGCACTCTTCTGACCATGATGATGGCCGAATGTTCCAGAGAATTTGAACAGCTTCCGATTCTGCTTCACGCAGATATTTTAAGAAACATCTTGTATTCCGGTGTGTGGTGCAGGTATACTATGGTTACGTCTAAACGATATGAAAACCAAAATAAGGAGAACAATCATGAATGATCCATACAGCGTCCTTGGCATTTCCCGCGGCGCTACTGATGACGAAATAAAAAAAGCATACCGGGCACTAAGCCGAAAATATCACCCGGATGCAAATATCAATAACCCGAATAAAGATCAGGCAGAAGCCAAATTCAAAGAAGTCCAGCAGGCTTACCAGCAAATTATGCATGAACGCGAATACGGTACTACCGGTTCCTATGGAAATGGTTACGGAAGCTCTTCCGGCGGTTACGATGGAAATAATCCTAATGGCGGCTACGGTGACTTTGGAGGATTTGACTTCGGCGGATTTGACTTTGGAGGATTCGGAAACTTCCGCGGTTACTCCGGTCAATATCAGCAGAGACGCTCCGGTGCGACCAGTAACGAAGGTGACCTTCATATGCAGGCCGCTGCCAATTTCATTAATAACGGCCGCTACCAGGAAGCAATCAATGTCCTAAACGGAATTGATAACAAGACCGCGCAATGGTATTACTACAGTGCCATCGCTAACTCCGGTATCGGCAATAACGTCATTGCCCTACAGCATGCACGCGAAGCAGCTCGTATGGAACCGAACAATATACAGTACACCACCCTCGTACAACGACTGGAAAATGGCGGGAACTGGTACCGCCAGCAACAAGGGCCTTACCAGACAACCTTCTCAAGCAGCGGCGACTGGTGCGTAAAACTATGTATCGCCAACCTCGTCTGTAACCTATGCTGCGGCGGAAGCGGACTCTGCTGTGGTGGAAGCGGAATGAACGGCGGACATTACATATAAAATAATAATTGGGGACGTAGTAAACCTTCAAGGTTCTACGTCCCCATCATTGATTTAGGGTGTCCCTTTTTTACTTTTCTATTTTTTTCAATGCTTTCTTAAATCGGTTACTGAACAGGATCATGGTGAATGTTACTGCGAAGAAATCGGCGATTGGTTCTGCCAGATATACTCCCATAGTTCGATCTGCACTCCAGATGTGTGGAACAATATAAATCAGTGGAATCAACAGTACGAATTTCCTCATTACTGCTACAATAATGGATTCTGGTGCGCAGCCAAGAGAGGTAAATCCCATCTGGCATGCGATCTGGATTCCAAACATAAACATTGCTGCCATATATACACGAAGTGCTGTCTTGCCAAATGCAAGCAGTGCTGCGTCTGATGTGAACATGCTGACGAAAATCTGTGGAAAAAGTTCTACGCATAACCACAGAATCACTGCATATCCAACGCTTACCTTTAACAGCAGGCGAAATGTTCCCCGAACGCGGTCTACATTTTTTGCTCCATAATTATAGCTGAGTATCGGCTGTGCTCCCTGTCCAAGTCCCTGTAGTGGCAGCATCGCAAACTGCATTACACTGGTCAGGATCGTCATGGCTCCAACTGCAATATCCCCGCCATATTTTAACAAAGATGAGTTGAAGCACACCGTGATAATACTTTCACTCGCCTGCATAATAAATGTTGCGAGTCCCAACGCAAGACTTGGTAATATAATTCTTGCTTCCAGCTTCATATTCTTTCTTTGTATCTTTAAAAATGTCTTCTTTCCAAACAAAAAGCTGACGACCCAGATACAGGAGCATGCCTGTGATATGATTGTTGCAAGCGCTGCGCCTCGCACGCCCATATGCAATCCAAAGATAAAAATCGGGTCGAGTACAATGTTGATCACTGCACCAATCAGCACAGATAACATTCCTGTCTTTGCAAATCCCTGCGCAGTGATAAATGCATTTAACCCAAGTGTCAACTGCACAAAAATCGTTCCCACTGCATAAATGTTCATGTAGGCTGCCGCATATGAAATCGTATTCTCACTGGCTCCAAATGCCAGTAGAAATGTGCGATTGCCAAGAAGCAGCACAATTGTCAGCACGATTGCCACCAAAATCTGTGTTGCGAAGCAGTTGCCAAGTGTCTTCTCCGCATCTTCCTTATTATTCTGTCCCATATAAATAGACGCTCTCGGCGCGCCACCATTTCCTACCAGCACTGCAAATGCTGACACGATCATAATAAGCGGCATACACACGCCGACACCCGTAAGAGCCAAAGCTCCTACCTTCGGGATATGACCGATGTAAATTCGATCCACCACGTTGTACAGCATGTTAATAAGCTGCGCTGCCAGCGTTGGGATTGCCAGCCGGAGCAGAAGCTTTCCAATCGGTTCTGTCCCTAGGAAATCTTTATCTTTTTCCATAATTTTCACACCTTTTATTCGTAATAATAACGTCGGAGAAAAGTCCAACCATAATGTCAAAAGACTGTCTCGTGACATCAATATTACAAATTATACTATCTGTAACGCCATTGTCAATAACGTCAAATTATGAAATTTTTCGAAAGTCTTTTTGCCGGTAATTTTAATGATAATCCTGACTACTTCAAATTGATTCAAATTTTCGAAATATTTTTTCATTTTGGGGTTGACGAAACCGGAAATCTTTGTTATTCTAAATAAGCATTCGATATGGCGCCATAGCCAAGTGGTAAGGCAAAGGTCTGCAACACCTCTATCACCAGTTCAAATCTGGTTGGCGCCTCTAAAAAAGAAACCTTGATTACAAGGTTTCTTTTTTTTGCGTGTATGGCAGGAATAAATAAGACTTCCATAAGATTTCCTTAAGAAATTTTCGATTTCTTTAAGACCACGCACATACTTTAGACACATTTCCTCTGTATACTTAATGACAGATAGTTGAGAGAGACATCCATCAATATCAACTATCTCCCCCTCATAAAGTGCAAAACGCACTTAACTCTCATTCCTTTAGATAACTATAAAACAACGAAGCCCGTTAGCCCTTGTGGTTAGCGGGTTTTCGCTGTTCTGTACTTGTTGCAAAATCCGCTTCGGTCAAATCTCGGTCAAATAATTTTCTAAAGAAATGTTGCACCTTTTCTATTCTCTTTCTTATTCTTGTTCTGATTATATGATTTCCTTATACAAATTCTGTAATTTATCCATTTCCGATTTTGCTTTATCATCTGTGACGTGCGTATACAAATCCAGTGTGATTGCTATGGAATAATGTCCGAGGAATCCTTGTACTACCTTTGCGTCAATCCCGGCTTCAAAACAACGCGTTGCAAAAGTATGACGAAGTGCATGTGGATAAAAATGCGGAATCGGTATAAACACTGTCTTGTTTTTCTCTGCCTGCTTTTTTCGTTCCTTATTGATAGATTTTTCTATCCAGTCTAACGTCACTTGAAAGGTGTGTTCTGTAATCGGTTTTCCGTTCTTTCCAACAAACACAAGATTTTCAAATCCCTCTAATGGTTGCCATTCACTAGCTGACAACTGCATTTCTTTCAACTGAATCCACTGACGTTTTAAAGCCTTATACACACTGTCCTGCATGGGAATCGTCCGTATACTGTTCTTTGTCTTTGGTGTCTGGTACTTGAATACATACTTCTTTGTTTCCTTATCTTTGATATACACCAACGTTTTATTTACAGAAATTTCCCGTTTCCGAAAATCTACATCATCCCATGTAAGCCCAAGCAGTTCTCCGCCACGCATTCCCGTTCCGAGTGCTACCTGTATGAGATTCTCGTGTATTCTCTCCTTTGCGTGTTCCAATACTTCCCGTTGTTCTTTCACAGTCAGTACCCGTATCTGTTTTGTCTTTGTTTTGGGAACTTCCACTCCTGCACATGGGTTGAATGTAAGAATCCTGTTATGCACTGCATATTTGAACATAGCATTGAGAATATTATACACATCCCGTATAGTCTTTGTGCTGTAATCATCATCTGCCATATTCTGAAGCAGACGTTCCAAAATAATCGGATTAAAATCTGCCACACGTTGTTTTCCTATCTGCTTCTTTATGTAACGTCTGTAAAAATCATCATAACGTACTTGTGTACTCTCCTTGATAGTCCGCTTCTTATGGGTATTCAGCCAGATATCAAACCATGTATCCAGAGTGATATTATCGCCCTTTCCTTTCAACCCATGCTTGACTTCATAGCGTAAATCTTCCATTTCTTGAACTAACTTTTTTAAGTCCGCATTATCTTTTGTATACGTTTCTCCTTTGTAATAAAACCGCCCTCTGTAAATTCCGCTTTTTCTCTGCATAATTCCCGGCGGTAATGGATTTCCTTTTAAGTCCTTGCCCAATCTGCACGCTCCTTTCCGTGCAAGGACTATCAGAACTGGTCTGACAGTATTATATGCTTATTTGTGTTTATACTGCAATTACTTCATATTTATTTTTCAGATTATGCCCTTCGTTTTTCTTCAAAAACTGGTCTAAAACCTCAGAGCGTATAAGAATCTTATTTCCAATCCTTATGACCGGAATCTTCTGCCATGTAATCAGCTTTCGCAGATTATTTCTTCCAATTCCCGTATACTCTGACGCTTCATTCACTGTAAGGGCTTTCTTTGTCTGTATCGTTTTCTGTGTATGTTCTGTCAAAGATTCTCCTTTCTTCTTCCCTCAAAAGGAAAGATTTTTTATAGTCCTCATATATGCGTTGTTGTTCTTCGTTCATCTGCCCCCGTTCTATTAGCTGGCGGATATAATCTCTGTTATCCAGTTTTCCGATTTTATCCATTAGCTTTAAAGAGGGCGAAACTGCTACGTTCAGCCACTGCCATGTTCGTTCCAGTGTCTTTTTCTCTGGATTCATGGTCAACTTTATCTTCCCTACATCCTGCATGAGTTCTTCCCACGGGGGATAAGTAGGATAAAGCCGTTTTCTTGTAACCGTGCTGTTTTCCGGCTTCTGTAAAAACCGCACTTTCTCGTTTAATACAGACAACGCAATCCGTGCCACATCCCTGTCTTTCAGAAGTTCTTCTACTAATCTGACCGCTTTTTTGTGCCGGAATCGAAGTTCATATCTGTTCCAGTCCGGGTTGAGTTCTTTTCCGAACTTTTCTGCCTGTTCATATCCCTTTTCATAGAATGTAATCCGAAAATCACTGTGTTTACTGCCGAGATATAGTGTTTTTCCCTGCGCTTCTATTTCATCCTCTTTCAGTCTATCAGAACGATTCTCTGCTGTATCACGCAACTGACTAGATATCAGCCCCTCGTTTTTCAGACGAATCAATTCCGGGATAGACAGATAAGGCTTTGTATCGTCGATTGCCAAGTCTATCCTCGGAAAATTCACCGGGTATCTGCAAACTCTTTCCAGAAAATCAAACCATGTTTCCTTATTCATCATAAGGAAATTTTCATAATTCCTGCACCCCGAACCACTCATAAGAATCTGAAATCCCTCATACTGTGCATTTCCTGTCGGTTTCAGAATCTTGATATTGTCAAATCTTGCTATCAGTTCGTGTCCAGCAATTCCTTTTTCCTTACCATGCAGTTCCATAAAACTCAGTGGAATCCGCAAGATATCTTCTATGATTATGAACACGTCTACACCTTTGACAGTAATCTGACACCAGTCAATCAGTGCTGTCAAATCTTCTTTCTGACGAGTTACCCCCCTGTTAGTATAGGGGGGTTCTGAAATTTTCATTACCTCTGTTATCATCATCCCTGCCTTTCGTAGTATGCCGTGGCTTTCGCCACGTTCCCGGAACTTCCTCTACTCCCTTTGCTCCTTTCACGCTGTACGGAGCAGTCCGCAGAGAATTTCCGGGAACAGTCTCTACACGTTTCCTTTTCCGGTAACAACACGGATACCCTTGCAGGAGATTCTGTCCACCAATACCGGGAAGTTTCCTCTCTGCACATAAGGGGCATATACCGCTTCTTCTAGTTCTACCACTGTGTAAGGCTCTACCTTTGGAAGTTCTGTTGCTTCCAGACGGATATCTACGCTGTTTCCAAGTTTCATGCTTCCGAGGTGAAGTTTCAATGCTTCCACTTCCTCGGTTTTCTTCCGGGTTTCCTTATCATACTTGTAGCAGTAGTCTGCTCCCATGTAACGGAGTTCCCCGAACGCTTCTCTGACCTGTTCTTTTGTCAATGTAATCTGCATGCTACATTTCTCCTTTTTTGAAATCATGGTGAATGAGTGTCTGGTAAGTGTGACAAGTCCTTTTCATATCCACGTCTATATTTATTTCATTACTTTTCTCCTTACCTCTTAACCTCATCATAGACCTGTTTTTTCTTCTTGTCAACAATTATTTTACTTTTTCCCTTACTTTTTATTTTTGTATTTCAAACGCTTAACTATATCTTTTTATAACTTATTATAATTTTACCCTTACATTTATCCTTATCTTGTGTTATGATGAAAACAGAAACGAGGTGTGCATATGTTTGTGAATAAAGAAGCAGTAGGAAAACGAATTTTACAGATACGCAAGAAATACGGTTACAGTATGCAGAAGTTTGGGGAAATCATAGATAATGCCCCGAAAGGCTCTGTAAACAGTTGGGAAAAGGGTGTGAATCTTCCCAATGAGAAACGCTTGAAGCAGATTGCCACGTTGGGCAATATGACGCTGAATGAACTTCTGTATGGTTCATTTAAAGAATATGTAGATATGCTTATCACAGAAAAACTGGGGATTGAACTGCCGGAAGAATTTACCAGAACTTTCTATTCTCTTTTAGAGCAGAACGGATTTACCTACGGGGATGATATCGAGATTGTCCGGCTTGTAAACGGCTTTCTGACTTATCATAACCTTACAACAAAAGAAACCGCCATTTTCTATCAGCCAACTGCATACTCCGGCGATTATTTTGACGGTATCATACAAAAAGCGGATTCTTCCGTTCTGGTCTGCCGGGCATATGCAGATAAGGCAAACAACACCTTACATATCATTCCGGCTTTTGAGAATGGACAGACTGAGGAAGTAGCAGACTTCTTTCATGCACTGAAAAGCATAACCGCTCCACACAACAACAATTATTTCACTTCCGGCTTTCTGACACTCGGACTGGCATTGAGAGATTCCAAAGTAATTATCTATGGAATTGATGAAAAACAGGGAACAGCACAGGTAATCCCTTACGAATATGATTGCGAATCAGACGCTTATATCCAGAATGAACATCTGTCATATACCAGACAGGATAGCTTTTTCCGAGAAGCCACGAAAGAAGCGGTCTATCGGAAAATGCAATCCGACAGAAGTAACCCATAAGATAAACAAGAGGACTTGCAAGGTTTGTGACCTTTCAAGTCCTCTTATGTATCATGATGGTATTGGCTGTGTCCGTTCCGTAAAGGACTGCCCTACGGCGTCTCGGCTCCGCCTTGTTCCTTTACCTCACTAATAATAATGTTCTGATAGCAGAACTCTTACTTATACTTTTATCTTACTATTCTTTCAATTTTTACCGTTTCACCATCAATATTATACTTAAAAAAATAAAATTTAATAACATTTCCTTCTGATACTTGTTCTAGATCACCTTTACACTTAGTACAATCTAAACTAACTTTTGTCGTATCAAAAAATAGACTACTTTCTTCCTTCTCATTTAGTTCTATTAAAAGTGTATCAAAAGTTTTCTCTACAACAACCCCACTCAAATGAAACCAATGAGAATTATCATCTCCACTAGAACGCAACTCCATATTTTGACGATTCTCCTTAAAAACATTTCCTTTTACGCCAAGCACAATTAATACTATTGCAAGCAAAAGTATGATTAACAAAATCAATCGTTTCTTATCCATTAAATGTAGTCCCCGATATGTCTGTCCAACTATCAAAATCAAAATTCAAATAACGTACTGTATCCCCCCATCCATCAAATACCATCAATGTATGTACTGTATTTCCAGAATTATATGCTCGCAAAGTTGCATATCCCTCTGCTGCCATTGAATGCCCCGCACGTTCTCCAGTATCACTGCTAATTATACCACAATGGACAACTGCTATATCTCCTCTATCAATGCAATTAGTGAAAAAATTATAATTGGGACTATAGTCAGTATTTTGTGTTACAGAAACATTCTTTCCAGCACAAAAGTCCACAAATCCAGGTCCAATATTGCCAATAGTTGTTGAACCATATGTTATTCCTCCACTCTCCGATGAAACTGTCGTTCCTGTTGAATCCCAAATATCCATATAATCACCTGCAATATCTGTATAATCAACAGCATTATAATATGCACCACATGCTAATAATGCACTAACTGCACATGCATAATGTCCTGTTACACTTTCTATATACGGCTCATTAAAGGAAATAAATTCTTGAAGATGATTTGTTGAAACAAGCGTGTAGTTTTCATAAACTTCATCAATATCTAGCAAAACCTCATCCCAAGTAGCTGGGTCTTTTCCCCTACTCTCATTCAAGGACAGTACTGTTTTTTCTAATGTTTCACCATAATTCGTTCTAATCTTTCCCAAATTATCAACAATACCATATTCAAACGGAGCTATTTTATATATTTCAGAGGTATTTGCTTTTTCACTAAATACATTTGCTTCACTTTGATAAATCACCTCATATGGATTTGCTGAATTATTACCAAATGAGTATTCTGATATCAAAGATTCACACGTAGTATCAAAAACTACATATCCATATGGTTTGTTTTCTAAATTGTAATTTACAATATATCCAATAGCTTGACCTGTTGTATCATAAAATTTTCTCGGATTATTAGCAACAATATTGCTATTTTCTCCTATTCCCTTTGCAAAACGTTCTGCCATCTGTATCGCCAAATCATCCGTAACATTTACAACAGAAGTATTCTCCGATGCATGGACAGGAACTATTGACATAATAGTCAATATAAAGATTGTCAAAAGTGAAGCAAATCGTTTAAAAATTTTTCTCATAAATATCCTTCCTCCTTAGATTATATATTTACTTTAATATTATATCTTATTCCCTATTTTGTCTATATTTTTTTATGTTTATTTCAAATATTTCATTCTATTTTATTTTTATCAAACTATTTTCAAACAAATCCAAGCAAAGAATCTCGGGGCAAATTTCGGTCAAATCAGGATAAATAAATATAACACTTTATATGTAAGTCAATTTTAAAAAAGCCTGTAATTCCGGGCTTTACAACACTTTGTAACACAATATAAACCAGTTCGATAATCCCTCATTCCTTTAGATAACTATAAAAACAACGGCAAGAAGCCCACAGATCACATGACCCGTGGGCTTCTTACATTGCCAAGCATACGACAAAAAGGTCCGGTGGACCTTTTTTAGTTACCTTTATCCGTGATATTCGCCATTATACTGAATCAGCGTTACATCATCCACATTTTCAATCTTACGGATTTTTTCCGTAAAGTCCATCTGATTCTGTCTGCAGAATACTTCAACTGCCATCTCTGTCTTTTCTTTCCGCATCGTCTTTGATTTGATAAAATAACGAATTTTTCCAAAGTTGCGTATGATTTCATCTCCGGCATCATCTCCGGTATAATGAATTACTACAATATAAATCTTCCCATTCTGCTGTCTGTGATAAAACAAATAAATCATAACAATCATGATCACTGCCGCCAGTACCGCAAGCACATACATACCTGCACCGGCTGTAATTCCTGTCGTTATCGCCCAAAACAGATAAAGAAGATCCATCGGGTCTTTGACTGCTGTACGAAAACGTACAATAGATAATGCACCAACCATACCAAGGGAAATCACAATATTCGTACTGATTGCCAGTGTGACCATACATGTAAGAACCGTCATTCCTACAAGTGTGATTGCAAAGCTTCTGGAAAAAATCACTCCTACGTAAAATTTTCGATAGACTAGGTAGATTACTCCGCCAAGGAGCAGCGCTATGGCAAGTGCCGTAAGCATTCCCGGAACATCGAATTTATCGAATACACCGGATTCCAGTACTGATTTTTTTATTACATCCTGTACACTCATTCGTTTTTCTCCTGTATTTTAATTTTCTGCCCAATATTCAAATCCATTCAGATACCGGGTCTTTTCATAACACAATACGTATTTTGATACTGCTGTAAACTCTGCTGACTGCGGTGGCAGAAGATCCCGTATGATTTGCGGAAGCAGCTCTGTAAATTTCACTTCCATTACAAGCTTTCCAGGCTCCAGAACCGGCAGTGTTGCAAGTGTCGGATCAAATATATCATACCCTCCCACAGTTGCCCGCACGTCGCAGTCAAACGTAATCCTCACCGTTCCTGTATCCATGATCCACGGCACCCGGTCATAATCTACAATAGTCCGAGGCCTCATCATATTACTGACACATTCAATATAAAACTCCCTGCACAGAGAATATGGACTGTGCAGCAAAAATTCATATTCCCCCGCCAGGATTTTTTCCACCTCTTCTCTCGTAAGTGGTGCGCTTTCCTTGTAAATGTAGCTGCCAAATTTCTTTTTTCGCTCCAGCTTGATGGAACGGTCGCTGTAATCATAAATCCGGATCCGGTACTTTTTACGCATCAGTACGCCGGATTCTTTCTCCTCATAAGCACTGTTCCAATAATCATCAAAGTACAGGCTCCGGATCATATAGCCCCCATCTGAAGCATGTGGATCTTTTTTCAGTAAATGTTTCATACGGAGTTCCAATAATTCCTTCTCACTCGTACTGATCAAATATTTCCACTCATTCCGAAAATGTTCTGCCGTTCCGGCATATTCTGCTGTTCCGACACGCTCCGATATCTCAGCATTTTTTAACTGCTTCATATGTTCTGCAATCCTGGCATGACTGATATTCTTAATTTTCTTCATAAATATCTTCCTCAATACGTTGGTCTGCTGTCACATAGAAGCATTTCATACCATAATTCTTACCATTGTCGGTTACATAATAATCAAATGCGTCCTGTGTCTTTCCAGATGAATCAGTTGCACGTACCCGTACAAAGTACTGGCCTGCTGCCGGAACACTTGTCTGTACTTCCGGAACTGCCACTCCTTCCTGCCGGAAGATCACATTCTGGAACTGGTAGTCTGTCGCAAGTTCTACGGTATAAGTAATATCTTCAGCATCAAAATCATAAGACACATCCCAGTTCAGATTCAGCGCATTATCCTGAATAGCCGGGGTTCCAATGTAGAATGGCTGTGGTTTTTCCAGACTTTCCAGATACAATTCATAGTTCTTCTCCACTTCTTCCGGAATTCCTGCTGCCACTGTATCATACTGGGACTGTGTCAGAGGCGCATTCATTTGATCCGGCATGGAATAAAGATATGGTCTCACCACATTTTCATACCGGCTGATCATCGTGCTCAGCCGTTCTTCACTGAGATAATCCTTCATCTCAATTATTGCCTTATCTAATTCTTTCCGAAATGAATCTGATTTCAGACATCTCTGGAACAATACATTTCCCCAGTAATTACTGATTCCACACTCCCAGCTTCCCTGGTCGGACCAGCCACGTATTCCATATTCCGAACGCATGAAAAATCCATCATTGTCCCAGTCGATAAAATACCATGTATCTGAATTCTGAGGACTGTACAGATACATATTCCGGCTCTGAGTATCCACATTTCCAGTCAGAATCTGGAACGCCATCCAATATACAATATTTTCCTCGTCAAAATACTGTTCCAGCACCTGATTAATAGGGATCGAATAATCATTTACTGCATCCAGCATATGAATCAGCTTTGTGTGGTCGGGATCACCTTTAATCTCCAGCCGCTCTTCAAATGCTTCCTGGTTATATCCCGGATCGTCTGTCGTTTTGATCACATCTTCTTCCCGGTAAAACTCAAAGAAATTGACTTTATAAAGCTGACCTTTTGAATCCAGACCATGCGTCTTAAGCGCTGTCTTATTCAACTGTTCCACCTGCGTGTAAAGGCCATAATCCTGAAAGGCATCGGAACTTCCATCTGTGTTATCTTTGACATACAAATGTACGAACTGCGTGCGAAGTCCCATCATCTGAGGAATGCCCTTGATCAAATCGTAAGCCATCTTATTGCGGAAACGCATTCCTTCTCCTTGATGCTTATTCAGGTTGATGACCCGCTGTCCACGCCACGTTCCTTTATTCTTTTTTAACTCAATCTTATAATTTTTCTGCGCATTACTGCTGGAGGTCTGTCCGCGGATCTGAACCGTTGCATTGGGAACTTCTTCTGCATATCCCACATTTCCACTGGTCGGTCCATTCTCATCCCCGACTTGTAAAAGTCCTGCCACCTGATAACGGTCCACTCCCATATTTTCATAATCTTCTACTGAATAGCTATTGATCTCACTCCAGGAGTGATCTGTATTCTCTGAAGCATTTCCCCTGGAGACAGTAAGATACATCGTCACTACACTGGTCTCATCATCGTCTGCATACAGCGTGTCCTTATCCCTTAGATGCACACTGTTAATATCTTCTTTCTCCGCCTTTTTCACTGTCTGCGTTTCTGTCTTAATGCCAGAGGTTGCTTCTTCTTTTTTCTCTGAACAACCGCCCGCACAAAGTGATAAAGCAAGCGACAGTACACATACTGCCGATATGAGTCTATTTCTTTTCACCTGGGTCTTCTCCTCCTTCTAGTTTTTCTTCCAAAAAAGTCCCCAATCGTGTAAATCATCCTGACTTATCTTCCTCTACAATTGGCTGAACACTTAATATGTAGTAAGGAAGCCGTTGGGTAAAATATCCGAGCCGCAAAGCAGTAATCAGGAAAAACACTGCGCTTCCCAGCAAAAATCCAAATCCATAATACACCTGTGGAAATAGTAGTGACAATAGGGTAAATACGGTTGTACACCCGGCAAATGCTGCGGACGCTGCAAATGCCCCTTTATAATCCGTAAAATATAACAATAAAAGAAGCATGGTATTGGCAATTGCATAGATTCCATAGCCGACACACAAGGTCCGGAAATACCCTTCCATCAGATCATTAAATCCGAGAGGCAGATATTTTAATAAAATCCCTCCGATGGAAATAGCAAGCGCCGTTGTCAGCAGTTGTTTTACCGCCGTGTACTTCAACTCCATATTCAGCACTTCCCGCATTTCATTTCCTGCCTGCATAATATCCTTAATCGCACCTTTATCGTTGAACAGGCTGTAATAATTACGATACTTTGGATAGAAATTCACTTCTACCGAAACGACAAAGTTTACTGTCGTGATCAGAATCGTAAGAAATGCGATCAATGCCGGCACATCATGGTACGGCGCTCCGTAAAATAATCCTTTCACCTGCACCCCAAGTGGTCCTGCCCACATAATCACTAGGTGGGTAAACAATCCCAGATTCACAAATAATCCAGTAAATGCCAGTGGCTGAAATTCATCTACCCACCGCAGAAATAAAAATGCACTGGTATCACTAGATGGAAAATACCGGTACAAAAGCACCACGTCCCATAGAAGCATGATCCCATAACCGACACAGACTGCAATCATCAATGCTTCTATATGTGGCATACCGATGATAAGCAATAAAAATCCAACGACAAAAGAAACAACAAGTGCTGCACTAAATGACAGTAGAATCCCTTTGTAATCTTTGATTGCGGTCAGGTAACTCATAGCATTCCAGGTTACGATCAATTCACCAAACAACCCAAAACACAACAGTTTATCCACAAGTCCCACACCGGAAAAGATTAAAAATATTCCGTACAGAATTCCTCCGGCTATTAACATAATTCCAGTAGAACCCCAAAAAGAAGGAAGAATTGCCTCAAGCTTCTCTTCATATAACATATCTGCCAGAAATCTGGTCACGACCATAGAAAGAAAACTTGTCACAGTCAGGGAAGCCAGTAACGAGTATGTAACCATACAGATCAACAGTTCCCTCTCAAATCTCGTTCCACCCGTCTGATTGCACAGGAACATGATTCCAAGAAGCAGTACGATTCCAAGGATCATCGGTCCGGCGCAGATAATACCGGCATATCCGTAAGCTCTTGCGGTTGCAGCAAGACCACTCTTTTTAAACAGCTTTTTCAGTTCAAATCCGATTCCAGCCATAAGCAGTCTCCACCTCCCCGTACATTTTTTTATATTCCTTCATCATCCGTTCGTGGCGGTAATATTTATTTACACGGTTCTGTCCGTTTGCTCCCATACGAAGTCTTAAGCTTCTGGATTCACACATCTTATCCATAGCAGCTGCGAGTCCCTGCCGGTACATCGGCGGCACACAGTACCCTGCCGGTCCAAAAAAATCTCCTTCTTTTCCTTCCAAAAGCTCTCTGCAGCATCCTACATCCGTTGTTACACATGGTCTTCTTGCCGCCAGTGATTCAAGAACCGACAACGGCTGTCCTTCCGAGATACTGGTCAGAATCGTAAAATCCAGTTTTTCCATATATTTTACAATATCAACTCGTCCTGTAAAAATAACATTTTCAAGCTTTAATTGTTTCACAAGCGTGTAACATTCCTGGGCATATTCTTCATCATCCACACCACCCATGATATGTAATCTTACATTTTTCCGCCTTGCACATAGTTCAAAAAAAGCATAGATCATTGTCTTGATATCTTTAATCGGTGCCATTCTGACCACTGCCCCAATATCTACCTGACCATCCTCTTCTTTCAGCGGAATCTGGGACAGGCGCTCATAATTAATTCCATTTTCAATCACTCTGCATTTCTTCTCATCACAGCCCATCTGTATCTGTGTCCGCATGGCATTCGTAAACAGCGCCGTAACCTGAAATGCCCGGCTGTATATAATGTCCGACAGCATATAGAAAAATGAAATCCACTGCTTCTTGTATGTAGCCATGACCCATTTTGCCCGGATAATCTCTTCTTCACGCTCTCTTGTGTAAATCCCATGCTCTGTAAGAAGCACTTTTTTCTGATAAACATAGCCGCCAAGACATGCCAGCATGCCGCCATAACCAGTACAGATCGCATGGTAGACATCTGCCTGTGGCACTTCACTTCCAAGAAGATACAGTACCGGAAGCAGCATAGACCGCATCGTGTGAAATGCATCTGCAAACGCAGTATACGGATATTTCTCCTGACAGCTTTTTTCCAGAATCTCCAGGAATTCTTCACTTTTTAAAAATGACATTGGATTGATCTTCTTATCGTGATACAAGCGAAACAGTACTTCCCAGTCCGGTCTCCCACAATCCATCAGCTCACGAAGGCTGTCTTGTTCTTCCCTGGTAAATATATGTAGAAGTTTCCCGGTATCTTTCACATGCAAAGCATCATCTAAGAATACTTCCTTTACTTCCACCACATTTTCCGGGAGTTCATACACAAACTTTCCTTTATCTTCGGCATGTGCTCCAATGACCCACAAGACAAATTCATGCTCTTTCATCTCTTTGATATACTGATGCATCCATGTGGATACACCTCCGTGCACATATGGATAACACCCTTCCAAAATCAAACAAATTCTCAACGTAATGTCCTCTTATTTCTTCTCAATCGTAACTTCATCATTCACTGCATGCAGCAGATAAAGATTTCCTGTTACATGCTCCAGTTCTCCACCTGTAACTTTGCCCGGTATCCCATTGTTGAACCGGAGCATCAGATATGCTTCATCATAAAAATGATCCAGCTTCAGTTCCACACTTTTATCTGTCACATTTTTCTCATACGTCAGTGCACCATATCGTTCAATCGCCCCGGACAATTCTGATCCGGTCAGATTACGAAGTTCTGGTGCTGAATCATAGAGCCAGTCCATATACTTCTCCAACCGGCTCTTTAATTTTTCCCAGCCAAGCTTTGCCCCACGGTCTTCATCCAGCAAGTCATCCGGATGCATAAAATGACTGTTCACAAAATGCATATTTAATTCAGACACTGCTGCCATCTGCATATAATCATCAAGGATGGCTCCGGAAATGATTCTTGGCTGTTCTACAATACCGTCATCTGCCACTTCAAATTCCTGTGTATAAGCACATTCTCCGGCGAAATAATTACTAGCTATCGTCTTAATCTGCGGAAACTTTTGCGCCAGCATCTTCCGCCCCTGCTCTGACAACACATTTGACGGAGGAACATAGACCGACATCTGCGTTCCCGGGAACATTTTTTTACCAAACCGCATAAGTTCTGACATAGCAGACTCCATTGCTTTTTCATTCTTCCATGTTTTATACGGAAGAACATCTCCATAATCTGTATCACCCAGACACAATGGCTGATGGTTGTAACCGTGATAACCTAATTCACCGCCCTGATGAAGTACCATATTTCCAAAATATTGAAAACGCTCATGGTCCGTCTGCTTCGTAATCTCTCCGTCAGTTTTATCTTCATAGTTCTCAATCATCACTCCAGTATACTTAAGTCCATATTTGGATGCAAGATTCAGCATATCCGGCCACCAGATATTCGAATAAAATTCCTGAATACTTGTCCCATAATCTCGTTTGACATATGTCCCGTCACCACTTGGTACCGGCGATGGAAAATCATCCAGATAAAAGGCCGATCCATTGATCACCGGATAGACTCCTATATCTGTCAGGAGACTGTAAGACGCTGCATAAAAGCCTCTTACCGCTTTTTCATATAACCCAAAATTATCTACTACAAACTTTCCGTCGCCGTATGCATTTTCCCATATTAAAGGAACTCCTCCCGGCTCTTTTGCCCACGCATAGACCTGTGCCTTCTCGCTTAACTCAACCTGTCTCGCAGAATCAAATCCATCCGTGATTGCATAGCTTTTTCCTCCGCCAATCAAAAAATCCGAATCAAAATAAATGCTGTCCACAAAACTATTTTCATATCCAGAAGAGATAATTCCCAATTTCTGCTCAATCAGTGACGCATACGTGTCCTTTTGCAGTGCCATGGCAAACATGGCACTTCCGCCGCTTTTCACCCAATTGCTGATTTCAATAATACCTTCCTTTAATGGCTCCAGGTCACTCATCAGTACAACCACTGTCTCATAGGAATCCAGATTTGGAAGCGTATCGGTCTTAAGATCTGCCACATCTGTTCCTACTTTCATATCCTGAAAAATCCGCTCAAATTGTTCCCACGCAAGCTGGCTGCTCTCCTGCTGGCTGTCCATAATGACCAGGCAAGTCTTTTTTAATTCTTTTACTGCTTCTTTTTCCGTCACAATCTGGTTCTCACTTAGATATGCACTCTGGCTTTTGCTTCCTTCATAATGGATGCCAGAGCGTTCCGCAAAAAGCACAGCCCCCATCAACATGAATATTCCCCATATTACCAGCATTCCTTTAAATGGAAATGCTTTCATACTCTTTATGAATCGATCCAAAGAGCCAGATCCTCCCTTCCTTTTGAAGAAAGATAAATGTGCTCTTTCTTCATCTTATCTAGTGTTCTTTTCAGTTCTTCTCCCTGCTTCTGTTCTACGCAATATTGAACCTTCAAAATCCAATACGCTTCGTGTCGGTACCATTTTTTCTCTATAATTTGTAAAATCTCATGTGCTTTTTCAAAATCTCCAAGCTTCATCAAATTCTTGACCATGCATACGCAAGTGTGCAGATCTTCCTGATGTTTTAACTTCTTTTCCAGAAGCTGTTCATATCGCTGCCTCTGTACTCGTTCTATCTGTTCTTCCAGGAGTCCCTGGCTTAAATATTCCTCCATAAATTCGCAATACTGCTCCATAACTTCCGGATCTTCCGGCGAAATCTGATGAAGCCTCTCCAACTCCTGAAGCTTTGAATCATACTCTTTCGACAACTCTACCATGGCAGTGATGGCATAATGTACAACCTCCACGTCTTCGTTCATACGCGCCTGTTTCAAAAGCTCCACATACTCCTCTGGATTGTCATTTAAAACATTCATGATCAACTCTCTTCGAAGTTCCGGTTCATTTACGATCAGCGCTTCCTCAAGCGGAACAATATTTCCCTCCTGTTCCGTCCCGGACTGAAAGATATTTTTGTAAATTTCTTCATTTACCTTCATCTTCTCTACGCCTACTTCTTTTCTCTGATCTGATTGTATCCAGATCTGAAAATGCAGGATAAACACACACAAAACTCCCCACACCGGAACAAAAACGACCGGGAACATGAGATATTTCTTTACATTTATAATATGAGTACAGATTCCTACCCATACAAGAATACAACAGATGATGTGCAAAAGAATCAGTACTATTCCACCTACAATCTGAATCATACTTCTCCTCCACCTCGTGCAATCTGGGCGATACCGGTCTCATAGGTGATGATTCCGGCTTTTTTAAGCCGCCCGCTTACAATTGGAAGTGATTCCTTGTCCGTCTGAGACAGAATCAGGTATAATTCTCCTTCTTCAGAAATCCCCCATACGTCATTCGCACGGATCAGGTACTGCAGGATCTGATCTACCTCCTCTTTTGACTTGCCCGGATGTTCCAGCCGCAATAGAATATAGGACGCCACCATCTCATCTTGCATCGCATGAAATGTTTCCAATCGTTCCATAAAATAGGATGTCTTCAAAATATGTGTCCCTTCCACATACTGCATATTCTTCGCAGCCTCCTGATACTCCAGTGCACGAAGCAGTGCCACTTCCACCAATCCGCAGAGGATCTTGAACAGATTCATATAATAAAGCGTCATCTGATCGCTGCGGACTTCCTTAATACAGACAATCATCACAAGTTCTTTGTTTTTCCTGATTCCTGCCATGTAAGCCGGATAATCTGGGAGAAGCTCACAATTTACCCACACATTTCCATCTTCCAGCTCCGAAATAGCTGCCTGATACTTACTGATCCGTATAGAATTCGGAAACTCACTTCTAATTTCTTTCGATGCAATCTCCAATCGTCCAAACTCACTGTTTTTTCCAAGGGAGTACACAGCAACTGCATGGTTCTCCAGCATATCCTCCATCACATGTATCGTTTCTATAAAAAGCTCCTGTGGAAGCACCGTATCAAGCTTTCTTGTAATATCAAAAATCTTTCCAAAGCTGTCCCGGCTCCCCATAATCTGCTTCTTGTACGTTCTCTTGTCATAGAGAGAATCCTGATACATATCTCGCATGAACAAAAACTTTTCCTGGATCAGTTTATTTTCATCCGTAACAAATTCTATATTTTCTTTATTTTTCATCCGTACATATCCACAGATTGCTCCAACTGCAAAATAAAAAATAAACGGGATCCAGTTGGACGGTTCATAGAACAATGTTGTCCACCCTACACCTTCTCTTTCATAAGCTGCCAAAAGCGAAACCGTCTCAAGAGCTGCAGCCGCAATCCCGTAGTTAATTCCATACAAGCTTCCAAAAAGCACAATGAATACAAGCCGCAGATCAATCATCTTAAACTGCGCTTGATTTCCGGCAAGATGATTCAAAAATTCGAACAGGAAAAATCCAATGACCAGTTCTACTATTTTTACTATTGGCCTGTGTTTATCAAGCCAGATTTTCCAGCGATCGATCCGCCGCTCCTTTTCTCCGATAGAATCCAGATACTGATCATAGATGTCGGAAAAATCCTCCAGAAGTGAAATCTTTGGAAACCAGCCATACTTAAAACGTACAACTTTATCATCCGGTGGAATTTTTTCAACCGGGATAAGTCCTTTATTCTCGATCCGTACACTTGCATCTATCTCTTTTATTTTCTGTTCCAGCTCCCGAAAAGTATTTGAAAATACATTTGGTACATTCAGATAGTGATATTCCTCGTCCCAGTTATCACTCATTTTCTCCAAAAGTTCTGCCAGATCCATGGAGTTCAAAAACTGGAGTGGCTGATCAGGTGATTCCTGAAACTCCACCGGCTCCCCACTACGGATAGCTGCAAACATTTTATAAAAATAATCTTCCTTATAAACTCCGGAATACAGATACGGAATTCTTACGATTTTGACCGGAATCTGGTACATTTTCCCATACTGACAACACAGATTCTCGGCTCCACGGACAAGAAGTGTCTTTCCGGTCGTAGCTGCATACCCCGCCTCCGGACCAGTTAGATAGATTACATGAATCTCTTTACTGCGTTTACAATAACTTAACACTTTTCGAAGCTTCTCTGCTTCACCTTCCATCGTTCCATGAAATGTAATATAATTAGAAAAATAAACCATAAGTTCAAAATCATAAGTGCGGAAAATGTCTTCCAGCTCTTCATCTCGCTTTGGAAATGGACGCACGATCAAATGCTTTTTCCGCTCTGTCTTCAACAAGGAATTCCCCATTATAAATACTTCGCTCTCGGGAAAAGCTTCCTGCACAAATTCTTTTGTTATGTATCCGGTATTCCCAACTAATAGTACTCTCATATCTTTTCTTCCTAATATTCCCTAATATATTTTTCATTATACCACGCAGTTTTTATTCTGCCACAAAAAACATATTCTCATATACATTTCCATATATCCTTTTTATATGATCGAAACCCACAAATTTAATAAGCATGCTTATTATTGTCTTGCAAACCTTTTTCAGATGTTTTACCATAGAATTAACAATTAAGTATTTTCAAAACATTACTCAATAGCACGAAAGCATCCCGAGAGGAAACTGTTTTTATACTTATCATAAAGGAGGTTTTTTCTATGCGGTTTTGGACAAGACAACATGAAGCTGTCTGGGATGAGCTTCAAAAAACAGGTCAATATATTGTAAAGAAAGAATATATCGAGGCAAAAAATGATACCATTTCCGAATTCTATCTGGAATTGTATGAATGGTACACAAAAGCTGCAAGAAAATATATTGATATCCCAGAAGATCTGAAATATCCAATCTGGCTCAGTGTTAGTGAGGATATGATGTTACAGCCAACCGAACACGCAATCATATTCGAAGTCGAGATTCCAGAGGGGGAATATCTGATCTGCAATTTTGACAAATGGGGCTATCGCGTCAATTATTTCTATGTGCCGCTGGATGAGGCCGATGAAAAGGCCCACGTGGAAGAGTTAAAAAAATATGGAATCGCCTCCGAAGATTCATTAGTTACAACCAGTAAAGGAAACTTCTACCCGCTGCTCAGGCAGAAAATTATCAAAAGCTGGGATCGAATTTTTACAATTCAGCCGGATGATCCGTCCCTCATGGTCGGAACCTGCTGGAAGTTAAAGAAAGAGTGGATCAAGGAGGTACGTTTTTATGACGGAGAATAATATATCATCAGCCTCAGACACTATCACGATGTATTGCACGCAGCCTGATCTTGTCTGGGATATTGTAGATAAAGATGGCGTAAACTATGTAAAACAGGCTTATATCACAAAGAAATATCAAGACACTGCCTGGATTTTTGACACTGCTTACAAGTTTTTCCGCCAGGAAGCTGTAAAGATCATTCCAAAGCCACAAGAGGCTGAATCACCAATCTGGATGTACCGTGATAAAAAATGGGCAGTTCCGAATGCTGGCTGCCGGCGTATGCGCCTGGAAATTTCCAAAGACGAGTTGATTCTTTTTGACCGGAGAACATGGAATAAAATTCTGAACATGGAATATGTTGGAACTGATGAAGAAATCGCCGCCTTTGAGCAAGAATATAAGCGTCAGGGCGTCCGCGACCCACTAGACATTATGAAGTCCTCATTTTATCCACTTCTGGCTCAGAAAATCAAGAAAAGCTGGCAGCATCTTTTTACGGATCCACTTCTGGAAGAGACTTACTGGCAAGGCGCTGTCTGGTATCTGAAAAAAGATTGGGTAGTCGGGGAAGAATAATGTTATACTATAAGCAAGAGCTTTACTTGCAAACTGTGCAGCAGAGATGGATGTGCTCTGCTGCATGTTATTTTTTTATATGGAGGTGACCTGCCATGGCAAAAGAGCAGCTTGCTGTGATTGAAATGATCACAAATATGATTCTCGGCAAGACCAACGGGGTTAGCAAAGTTGATTTCACACCACAGAAAATCCCGTTTCCGGAAAACCTTCCGTATGAACAGGCTTTCCTGCGCGCTACACCAGAGAGCCAGGGTGTCTCTTCCGAGAAACTGATACATTTACTAAGTAACTTATCTGCATCTCCATACACGGATATGCATCACTTTCTTGTACTACGACATGGAAATGTAATCTGTGACTGCAGCTTTGCGCCTTACCGGAGCGGCATATGGCACATTTCCCATTCCATGTGTAAGAGTATTACCGGTATGGCAATCGGATTGCTAATCGATGAGGGGAAACTTTCTTTAGATGAAAACATATACAATATCTTTCCCGGAAAAGTCAATCCACTGATCAAAATCTTCCGACCGGAAATCACAGTACGGCATCTTCTGACAATGACAAGTGGTGTAACATTTAACGAGTCTGGAATTGTTTCTGGTAATGACTGGCTGGAAAGCTATCTGAATGCACCTGTAACGGGAAAACCTGGCACGGAATTTCAGTATAACAGTCTGAATACTTATGTCCTTTCTGCAATTGTCAGCGCAAAAACTGAGATGACGCTGGAGGAATACTTGCGGCCACGTCTATTTGAGCCTCTTGGCATCACCCGGTATCTCTGGGAGACCTGCCCAAAAGGCATCACAAAAGGCGGCTGGGGACTTTTTATTTGTCCGGAAGACATGGCAAAATTAGGGCAGCTCTATCTAAACCACGGCATGTGGCACGAAAAGCAGATCATTCCGGCCGACTGGATCCGCGAATCGACCACAAAACAGGTTGACAGTATCGAAGGAACTTACGGATACGGATACCAGATCTGGATGGAGAATCGTCTGAACAGTTTTGAATTCAATGGTATGCTCGGACAGAATGTGATCGTGTATCCTGACCTTGACATGGTCATTGTCACCTGTGCGGGAAACAATGAACTCTTCCAGAATAACGTCATGCTAGATCTGATACGTGATGCATTTCCACAGGAATATCAGGCATCTGAATATGCTCTCCCTGAAAATCCTGCCGAGTATCACAAACTGACACACCTGGTTCACTCACTTTCCCATGGACCTTCCTGCATGCCGCAGATCCGACGCGGCGGCTGGGCAAAGAAAAGCGGATATTCCAGAAGCCATGCAATATATCCCAAATATGTCCGGTTGCTAAAGGATTTAGACGGAAAATGCTACAATATAAATCCCGCAAGTGTTGGCCTGTTTCCACTGATTATTCAGGTATTCCATAATAATATGACAAACGGAATCAGACAGATTTCTTTTCAATATGACAAAATCAACTGTCCAGACAAATTTTATATTCACTTTCTGGAAGGAGAAGAACATTGTACGCTGACTGTAAGTTTTGATCGTTATATCGATAACCTAATTACACTTCATGGAGAAACTTACCTTGTAGCTGTAAAATGTGAGTATACTACTGATGCAGATCACGCTCCGGTACTTATCCTCAATATGATCTATCTGGAAGAAGCCATGAGCCGAAAGCTTTATTTACATTTCAAAAGCAACGAATTAATGGCACATTGGTCCGAGTCTCCCGGGAAAGAGCTTATTTTAGAAGGTCTGTCTTCCATCACAGGGGAGATGACGAAGCTTCCACTTTACGGTCGCTTTCTCGAAGGAAGCGGAATGCAATTCCTGGAACATTTAATGGTCGATACCATAGAACCAACTGTACATGGAACATTAGCTGAATCCGATACTGAAAACGTGGATATTTGATATCTGACATACCATTCCTTGAAATTGTAGCTGTTCTGATTATTATCTCATACAAAAACGCCCCGCAAAATGTGAATATTTTGCGGGGCGCATATTATCTATTTAATGATCTATCTCTTTACAAAATTCCTCTATCGTTTCCGATTTTGCTGCCAAACGCAGCCACTTTTTTAACACTTCCAAATTTGTTTCTGCGAAGATTTCTGTCTTCACCTTTTCCGGAACTTCTCCTTTATCCTCAAGTAATTCCAAAACAGCTTCTATTTTTCCATTAATAATTCCAATCTGTTTTCCAAATTCAACACCTTCATCTCGTATAATCCGTTCTCTTTCTTCCATCTTCATATACTCTACCTCCATATCCGCACTGGCTTTGATTTCTCGTATGCTCTCATGCAGACGTTCCTGTCCGTTCTGATCGAAGCAGAACTGCTTCTTAAAATATCATGATCACTATTTCGAATGTTTGAGTGGACTTATCATATCATAACATTCCTATCTTCTCAACAAGAAAATACTTATGTTTTTCTTAAGGAAAATCGCCCCGCAAAATGTGAATATTTTGCGAGGCGTATATTATGCATTCCTGTTTTATTAAATTATGAGGTTATTATCTTCTTCTCTGTCTTCTGATTACTCTGAGAGAACCTACGATACAAACAGATGCTGCTAATAGGATGAACCATGCAATCAAGTTACTGTTGTCTCCTGTTTTTACTGATTTAGAAGCTGGCTTCTTTCCTACGTCAGTCTTACCTGTATCTTTTGTATCTTTCTGTGCTACTGTCAGAGTTGTCTCTGCAGAACCATCTGTGAAATTCACTTTAACAGTATGCTTTCCTGCTGAAAGGCTACTCATATACTCCTTTGAAAATGTGATGATTGTGGAACCACTCTTACCAAATTAATTATCCTAATCCCACCTAACATTATACCCATTTTCCTGTCCTATTTTTGTCTCCGGCGCGAGTTGTCATTTATACGGCGCGAACTGCAATTTGATTTTATTGAAAGAAAAGTGTTTCTATATTAAAATATATTTATAGAAAAATGAACTGGAGTGAGAATATGCTGAAAATAGGCATCTGTGATGACAGCAAGATATTCCTGATCTGTGCTGAAAAATTAATTCGGAAATGGTCCGATGAACGCCGGATTCCGGTAAAGATATACACTTTTAATAACGGTGATAAGCTAGTCGCTGCCAATACAGAAGAACGGCTGGATATTATTTTTTTGGACATTATCATGCCTCTTTTAAATGGTATGGATGCTGCCAGGGAACTTCGTCAGCGCGATAAGTCCGTTAAAATCATCTTTCTGACTTCATCACCGGAATTTGCCTTAGAGTCTTATGAGGTCAAAGCTCAAGGATATGTGCTGAAACCAATTGTCTATGATAAGCTCAAGGAACTTTTGGACGAATGTGCCCAATCATTTGCAGAAGAACCAAAGAACATGGTGATCAAAACTGTCACCGGTTATCAGAAACTGTATTTTCATGAAATTGAATACGCAGAAGCTCAGAATAAGAGAGTTTTCTTTCATCTGCGCTCCGGCAATATCATAGAGTCCGCAGAACCATTTCATTCCTTTGAGGAGCGTTTCTCTTCGCAGGATGGATTTTTCAAATGTCATCGAAGCTACCTTGTATATCTGCAAAATGTAGATCATTTTACCGCAGCTGAGATTACTACGAAATCCGGGCGGAACATTCCGGTTTCCAGAGGCTACGCAAAAGCTTTCAAAGAGGCCTATTTTGCCCAGATGTTCCAAGACTCCTGATATATAGATATGTTTTCCACGATTTGTACACCGGATCTGGATTTTATCCACATATTTTCGAACAAAAGAGGAAACTACGATGCTTGTAAATATTTTAAGCCTGATTCATAACACAACTACATTATTGTTCGGTGTCTACGCATCTGCTGCATTTCTCGGCATCCGCATGAACCGGAAGAATATCCTTGCCTTGTTAACTTTTTCGTGTATTACAGGTGTTTTTTATGTGCTTTCTTTTGTATTGCATGGAACCAGTTTCACGGAACAGGTCTATCCTTTCATTATTCACATTCCGCTTGTATTGTTTCTTACTTTTTATTACAAATATAAAATGGCCAACTCCATTTTGGCTGTTCTGACTGCATACCTCTGCTGCCAGATCAGTAACTGGACTGGAATTGCAGCAATGACATTGACCAGTCAGGAATGGATCTATTACAGTGTCCGTATCTGTGTGACCATTATCGTATTTATCCTGCTTGTCCATTACGTTTCCGACATTACTGCACAGCTTCTGCAGAAGCCGGCTCGTTCACTGGCTATCCTCGGATTTATGCCTTTTGTCTATTACATCTTTGATTATATGACAAGTAAATATACTTTACTTCTTTATTCCGGCTCAAAGGTAGTTGGCGAATTTCTTGGATTCGTGCTCTGCATCACTTATCTGATGTTTTTGTTTCTTTATTTCAAGGAATACGAAGCCAATAAAGAAGCAGAACAGCGCAACCAGATTATGGAAATGAAGCGGATCCAGTCTGAAAAGGAACTGGACGCGATTCGTCGCTCCGAACACGCTGTCTCTATTCTGCGCCATGATATGAGACATTTTTTATTAAGCATTTCTTCTTATATTGAAAATAACGACAATGAAAAAGCATTGGAATATATTAACGAAGTCATCCATACTTCTGACAAAACCGTAACACAGCGATATTGTAAAAATGAAATTATAAACTTAATTCTATCTTCTCATGAGAGTGAACTGGAACATAACTATATTCATTTTGAATACTCTATACAACTTCCGGAGACTCTTGCAGTCTCTGACGTGGATATGACTGCAATTCTTTCTAATGCTTTGGAAAATGCGATCCATGCAGTCCTGAAACTTCCGGAAGCGAGACGTGAAATTAAACTGGATATGCGTCTGAATGAAGAAAAATTACTGATTTCTCTGAAAAATACTTATGCAGATAAGCCAGAATTTATGAATGGACTTCCATATACTTCCGAAGCCGGACACGGGTTTGGAACAAAAAGTATCTGGTATGTTGCTGAAAAACTGAATGGAAGCTGCCAGTTTTCGGTGACAGATACTTACTTTATTCTGCGCGTTATTCTATAACACATGATTTGCGTTTTTTATCGGATTTTACTATGATACAAACAACAAAAACATATCCATCAGGAGGTGGTCATATGCGAGTCGCTTTTGCTGATGATGATCCAAATGAATTAAAAATACTTCATACATATTTTAATGACCTGACTGATTCATCTACAATTTCCATTGATGATTTCTCAAGTGGAGAAGAATTTTTGTCCCGCTTTACTGCCGGACTTTATGACCTTGTAATCCTTGATATTTTCATGGGAGATCTGACCGGTGTCGATGTTGCCCATTTGCGCTTCTCTGATGTCACAACCGCCATCCTGATTGTTCTGCTTACAATTGTTCAGATATGGCTTGGCATCTGGACTGCCTTTTTCTTCCACGGAAATGTCGGACTGATCAGCGTTGCCAGCACAGCACTTTATTCCATCTTTTACTTTTTTGCAGTAAATGCGCCGGTGCATTTCTGATTTACTCAGTTGTATCTAAGCTTGTACTGGAACAGCAGAAAATTATAGAATTACAGACTAGAAACCACCAGCTGTCCACCCAGACTCTCGATAATAAATTTTCCGGTTCCCTGGATATCGATCAAGAAAGACATTTCGTTTCCTCCAAACATGAGGGCCTTGGTCTTGGAACTGAATCCATCATATGGATCAGTCTGCGGCTGATTGCCAGACCTAATCCTGTTCCCTGCCTTCTTGCTATCTCAGATTCATCTGCCTGCTTAAAATTCTGGAAAATGAGTTTTTGCTTTTCTTCCTCGATGCCAATTCCATCATCCTGCACTGAAAAGTAGAGGCTGGATTTTTCCTTCTCGTCACAGATTTCCAACATAATTTTCCGAACCTTCTCATGGAGTATATACAAGGTGGAAGGGGACTATTATCTGTTATTATAAGTTTATACCATGGACTTTGCAACATATTAACAAACTTTCACGAACTGAAAAAGTCTACTAAAAAAGGTCCACCGGACCTTTTTGTCGTATGCTTGTAGAGTAGGTTAGAGGGCATCCGCCCTCTTTCCCCTCATCAAACCGTGCATG
>OBLF01000326.1_pt1 | contig 55577 bp, 52 predicted proteins | sample 1519231 | NCBI WGS metagenome assembly OBLF01 (sample SAMEA2602895, study PRJEB22501) | metagenome
GTATTGCTTATTTTAGTATAACACAGTTGATATAATCACACTAATATTTTGTTGTGAGATGATAATAAATTTTGACTTTGTGTTTTTATTAGAACTATTTTAATTTGAATTTTAAATTTTCACAAGTTTATAGATTTTCATAAAGTCCTAACCTTTTCTAACTTTATAAATTTTTCATGAAGCCATAACACCTTGCGACCTCATAATTTTTTATAATGCTATAACCCCTTACGACTTCGTAGTTCATTATGACTTCATAGTTCCTTATGGCTTTATGGTTTGTTATTGCATCATAGTTTGATATGAATTCATATTAACTTACTAAGACATAGGACTACCTTGTCGATGCAACTTGCGTAAATGGGCATAAAAAAAGAAGAACCCCTAAGGGTTCCTCTTAATTATTGACAACTTATCTTCTAATATAAATTGTAGCTGTTCTTGTGTCGTGATCCCATTCGATGTCTTGGTCTACTCCATCAAGAGTATTACCATTTGTAAGTCCGAAAACATTACCTACGTTAACTACAGAAACTAGAATTCTGTCGTTGATGTTAAGTGGTTTTGAATCCATCTTTACAGTCTTGCCATTTGAAAGAACAATTTCGTCACTATCAATTTGAATTGTAGCAATTAAACCGTCCTTAGCAAATGTAGCAGTTCTTGTTTCTGGATCCCATTTAACGTCTGCGCCAATAGCTTCTGCAACATATCTTAATGGAAGCATAGTTCTTTCATTCCTAATAACAGGAGTTACATCCATCTTGTGAGATGTTGAATTTTTATTTCTTATTTCTTCATAATCGTACTTGTCGATGTGGAAGATGTACCAAAGTGTATCAATAACTTTAGTGCCTTTATCAGGAACACTTGCATATACTGGGTAAGTTGGAGTGTAGTGGTCCCTAATCTTAATTCCAGGGATTACATAATCTCCATCATCATTACCATTATTAACTCTAATAGTAAGTGTAGTTTTTATATCTTCTCCATTAACCTTAACAGTCACATCAACTGTAATTGTATCTGGACCATCATAATCCTTAGGAACAGTTACATCGATAGAACCATCCTTGTTAGGTGTAACTATAAGGCCATGGCCTGGTTGAGAAACTTTTGGAGTTGTGTCAGGTGTAGTAGTTTTTCCATCCTTATCCTTGATGTTAGGAGTTACTTTCTTTGTTTCTCCCTTATCAATGTTAGTGTCAGGATAAGTTACACTTGGTTTTTGAGGTGTAGGAGTAGTTTTTTCTTTTACAATTACATCAATTTCTGAATCAACATTTTTACCATCAACTGGTACAGTTACTTTTACTTTAATGTCCTTAGGTCCATTGTAATTATCTGGTACAGTAACTTCAACTTTACCATTTTCTTTAGGAGTAACTATAACTCCATTTGGTAATTCATTTTTATTAGTAATTGTCGGAGTACCAACCTTATCTTTAGGGACTGGATTACCATCTTTATCAGTAACATTATTTGGAGTTACAATTTCAGTTTTACCCTTTTCGATTTCTGTCTTAGGGTATTCTGCCTTTGTTTTATCTTCTTCAATTACTATTTTTTCAGCTTTTGCTGTAAATGTTAAGTCTTTGTCTTCTACTGCTACTGTCCATGGGTCTTTTACATCCCATGCTGGGTCTTTGTATTGTTTTGCATCTGTAACTTTTAGTTCTGGGAATTTAGCTTGTGCTAATGTATCACCTTTTTTAACTGCATATGTCTTTCCAAACAATGCGTTATCTGCAATTCCTGTTCCCTTTGCTACTGTTACTTTGTGGAAATCTTTTGGTAGTGGATTTGTATCATTTGGATTGATTTCGTCTCCACTCTTAATAAATGTTGCCACACGTACTTGTCCATCTGCTACTTTGTCTGCTGGTGCTTTGTCCCAATGCCAGAATACATAGTCGTTTCCGTCTTTTGTTGTTGGCATTGTGAATTTTGCCCATTCTGTATCTTTTTTAACTAGGGCTGAAATTACTGCTTTGTTCGCTTGTTCGCCTAGTGTTAGTGTTCCTGAATCTTTTGGATCTACTTTAAATCCTACTACTACATACTCATCTCTCTTGATTGGTTTGTTGTCTTCTGGATTTACTGTTGGGATGTTTGGATCATCTTTGTCACCAGGTTTTTCAGGATCTTTTGGTTCAAATGGTATTACGTTGTCTGAAGTATATTTATCCTTATATTGTGCAGTGAATGTTGTTTCTGCAACATTTCCTGTTTTATCAGAAAGTTTTTTGCTTCCTTCTTCTGCTTTATTATCTAACCATGCATCAAATACTTTTTGATCATTATTTGGAGTTGGTGCTGATGGTTCTGCTACTGCAGGTGTTGCTGCTTTTGCTTTTTCCCAAGTTAAATCTTTTCTAACGTCATAAACTGTTTTTGTTTGGTTTTGAGCTTTATCTGTTGGGTCGAATGTTACTCTTACATAGCCATCTGCCACTTTTACAGGTTTTCCATCTTCTCCAGTTGGTGGTACTACTACATCTGGTTGAGATACCATTAATATTTGTCCAACTTCTGTTGCGCTTGGTTGGGATATGTCAACTAGATATTCTTTTTCACCGATTTTTACTTTTTCAGGGTAAGTTTTTCCACCGACTTTAAATGTTAAACCATCAGCTACTGTATTTAAATCTTCTTCCAAAAGATTTTCTGATTCTCTCATGTTGATTTGACCTGTAGTTCTTGGTAGGTCCACACTTACATCTTCAAGTTCATCAGCTGTTACCTTTGGCATTTTGTCTGTGTCTGCTGGTAAGTCTTTTTCTTCTAGAGCTCTTCCATAAGGGTCAACGTATTTTACGTCAGCTCTTGGTTCTGCTAACTCCAACAGGTCAATATCGAACTCAAGTCTTGTTTTGCCGTCAGGAGTTGAGGTTGATTTTGCAGCAAGTACACGCACATTAACATCTTGGTAAAAGTCTACAACAAGTGATGCGTTACCTTTCATAGTGCCGTCAACTGGCCAGCCCACAGTGTATTCAAAAGTACCTGTTTTTGAAATAGCTGGTGTTAAGTCTTTTGTATGTTTCTCACCATCTGTTGTTTCCCAATTAGCGGTGATTTTAAATTCTTTATTTGAAAGTGCATTCCAGTCAAACTCTCTACCATTTAGACCTTCTGCAGTTACTGTTACAGTTGTGTCGTATTGAGCTTCCCTATCTTGGGCTGACCTATCGGAAAACGGCATCATGCTAAAAAGACTTATTTTTTCTAACTTCGGAGCTTCCTCTTCCTTTATTTCCTCTAAATCAAAGGTAAAAACCTCTTTATTACCTTCCACTCTTCCTTCTATTTCAGTTCCTGGTTTTTCAGTCTTAGTATCAATACTACTTGATACAGCAAAAACTGTTTCTCCAAAAGTTGTGAAAACCATTAAAACTGCAAGGAAAAATGAAAGTAATCTTTTATTAATTTTCATCTTGCCTCCTTTTGGGGGAGCCTTGGCTCCCCACATAAGTTTTTAATCTTAACTAATTTCTTGCTTAAATTTACTTGATTATAAGTTTGTAAGGGTTTGAAGTAAATTCTTTTCCCTCTTCAGTGGCTGTACCCTTTAGAACAAGCACATCTCCTGATTGTAATTTGTAATTGTCTTTAAATGTTAATTTTACAAATTTGCCAGCTTTATCTACAGTTGCTTCTCCTGTTGGATGGTCATTTGTTCCATTGAAAACTTCAATTGTTACTTTAGCACCTGCTTTATCAGCAGTAACACTTACAAACTTCCTACCTTTTCTTTCGCCTCTGATCTTTATTTGAAGTACATGTGTTGCTTCATAAACTGCATTTTCTTCTTTCTTGTTACCAAATTCGTCAACTGCTGTAATCTTTATAGTAGGAATTTGATTTTGATCAGATCCTTTTCTAACGATATTGTTTAGATATTCGATAGCGTAAGACTTGTCTTCGTTTGGTTTATCTGTTGAAATTTCAAATGTCTTTTCAACTTTTTCTCCATCTGGATATTGAATTTCTACAGTTACTTTTCTTCCTTCTGGAATTTCTTCGATAGCTGCACTTAGGTCTATAAATCTTCTGAAGTCTTCATCTTTAGCTTTTGCTTTTTCGATTTCTGGTCCCTTCTTATCTAGTACGATATAGTTTTTGAACTTAGTTGACTTATCATTAATTGGAGCGTCAAAATCTCCAGTTACTTTACCAAGTGTATCCATTGTTTGGGTAGAGCCTGTTTCAAATGAATCTGGTTGCTTAGATACAATTCTAAGGATATCTCCATCTGTTACTCCATCTTTTGGAAGTGGAATTTCTTTTGTGGAACCAAGTGTATCTTCAGCTGTCATAGTATACTTAGCTTCAGGTACATCAACCCATGAATTAGTTCCTTTATCCCACTTTTGTACTTGATATACTGTATCTTTTGTAGGCTTGTTTATTGTTGGGTTTGGAATGTCAAATTCTACTACTGGTTTTCCATCGCCATTGTTTGGAATTTGTTTCATTCTATCTACTGGTGCAGAATATCCTCTTGTATTGATTTGAATATCCCCTTGTGGACCTTCTTGGTCTTTACCTGCTTTTTCAACTATATAGTTAGCAAGGATATTTTGGCCTCCTTTTCCTTTTAGGTTAAGTGGGCTAATTACAAGCTTATCATCATTAGGTGTAGCAGTTATTTTTCCATCTGCTGATTTATAAGTTCCGTCATCTTGTTTTTCTAGGATTACTTCATCGGCATCTGCAACTTTAAGTTTAATCTTCTTAATATTTGCATTCTTTTCAGCTTCGCCCCAGTTAAGTTTTGCTTGTGTATCTGTATCATATACAGTGTCAAAGGATGGTTTTGGAATATCAATTGGCGTTGATGTGTTCCATATTTCATATGCTACAACTTCCTTAGTTCCTTGACGATTTACTGTCTTAGCATTTCTTGATGTTGCAGATGTATAGGCATCTATTCCTATATTATAAGCTTGGTCTTTTGCTAGGTGGTCACCATAAGGATTTCCTGCATTCTTGTGTAGGTTAAGTGGTGCTGTTTCTTCAATAGTTGTAGTTCCATCGCTGTTGTTAATTCTTAGGTAAGTCTTCATGCCCAAGTCACCCCAGTTTGGTACTGCAAAGTCTTTGTAGGCTTGTTCTTTACCTTCTGGTACAACTACTGATACATAAGACATTCTTTGGCCTAGTTCGTCAAAACCTGGAACTGTCCAAATTAATGTTTGATCTTGACCGTTCCAATCTTGTAGTCCACCTGTAAATGGATAGTAGTTGGCATTTTGGTGAACTGTTGGCTCACCATAAGGCGTTACTGCAGTTCTTCTAAGAAGTCCAATCTTTGCCGCTTTCTTCTTTTCAGCTTTAACTGTATCTACATATTCACCATGGTCGCCTAACTTTTTGTCAATGTTCTTATAAGAAGCATTAACTTTTACTTCAAAGAATTTTCTGTAGTTAGCATATAGGTGGATATCTTTTCCTTCTTCTATTGCCTTTTTGATTTCAGTAAATGAATCATCAATGTCCCCTGGTCTCACAGCTAGTGAATATCCATTAGGGATATAGCGTGTGTTTTGAACTTTATTAAGGTCTTCTAACCACTCAGTTTTTTGAGGAATTCTCTTAGTGCCGTTTGCTACAAGGCCCTTTGTGATTTCACCAATTCTTTCATTGTTGTTACCTGCTGCAAATCCTGAAGTTTTATCATTAGTGTATCTAACAGTTGTCCAGCCTATGAAAGAGTTGTCTTTTATATTAAATAGTTTAGCTTTTGTATCTTCAATCTTAGCAATTTCATCATCTTCACCAGTTACTGGAACTTTTGGAAGTTGTTTGATTACTAGGTTGCCCTTCATCTTGTTAAATGTTGGACTTGTAACAGCATCTATAATCTTATCTGTCTTATCAACGTCAGAGATTACTATAGGAACTGTTATAGTTGCTTCATCCTTAGGGTTATCAGTGTTGTTTGAGTGAAGGATTAGGTTGATTCCTTCGCCATAAACTGCGTAAACTGTTCTTTCTTTGTCGATTGGGGATTCTGCTGTGAAGATATAGTTTTGATCTTTATCTACATTAGCCCAATCTTCTACTTTTGTTATAACTTTGTTAGCATCTTTAAGTTCGTTGAATTGATCAACAACAGTTTTATCAGCTTTATCTTCTAATTTCTTAGTTGTCCAGCCTAGAATTCTCTTTCCTTGTGGAACATTGATGTCATCTTTTGTTGGCATTTGTCTCATTAGGAAGGCTTCTTTTTGATCTTTGATCTTTAGGTCATATGCTAGACCATCGTGGTTTTGGATATTTTGATAAGTTCTGCCGTCAACTTCAATTGTTTTGTTATTGTCGTCAACATACTTAACATTTTCTCCTTCAAAACCTGATGCCTTGTAGTTAGCGTTAAGTTCACCAGTTGCTGGGTTGTATTTGTATTCCTTACTTAATGGAGCGATCTTATCAATAACTTCATGGTTAGTCTTTGCTTTTTCTCCATTAAGGTCAAAGTGGAATTTTGTTTGAACTTGTTCTGTAACATCACCTGATGGAATGAATGATGATAGTACGTCAAGGTTGTCTACTCTAATAGGCATGTCTCTTTCAAGTTTAGGCATTTTGAAGTCTTCAAATTTCTTGTCACCTTGGATTGCTCCACCATTATTAGGTTTAGTAGTATCAAATGGGAAAGCGTCAACTTCTTGGCCATTTACAAATCTTGCTTTAGTAAGAATTTTAGAGTAATCAACTTTATCTTGGTCAGTATCGGTAGAGCCTGCTGCAGATAGAGTTTGTTTAACTTCTTCTTTAGTAACTGGGTCAATATATTTAATATTTACTTCAGCTCCATCAAAGTAGGAGTGTCCTGTAATATTTGTAGAATCTGCGAAGATTTCGTCTACGTTTGGACGTGCGTTTGTTGAAGTTAAAGCTCCACCTGTTAGAGAAGCTGAATTTAGCATTTCAATAGGTGCATAACTTACTGTTTTGTTTTCCTCTGTTAAATCTACACTATCCAAGTCTTTGAATGTTATTTTTAACTTAGTTGCTCTATTGTTGTCATCCCATTCAGTAGTCTTGATAGTTACTTTTTCGCCTGCCTTTATTGTAAGGTCAAATGGCACTATCCAAGTAGCTTCTTTACCTGAACTATCGTATTCTACAGAATTGATGAAGTCGATGTTGTAGTTGTCATCACCAATGATAATTTGTGGTCTAGTTACATAGGTTGCTGCTACCTTGTTGTATTGGGCTTGGTTGAACTCCAATTTAACTTTGTCGCCTCTTTTGAAAACTCTATCTTTGTCGTTAGTAAAGGTAAAAACAGAAGTACCATGTGTTTGGTTACCTGTAGTGTATTTACTTTCATTTTCTCTTAAGAAACTTGACCTAAAAGTGTAAGATTTTAGACCATTGTCTTTAATAAGTTTCTTAAGTTTTGCTGGTTTTATAAAGTATCTTACAACAGTGTAAACACCAGCGTTAAATTGAGCAGTAGTTGAGTTTAAAATGGCATCTGTTGATTTTACATTTGATGACTTCTTAGTAATGATTCCATTTTCATACTCTTTGCTATTGTCCCATTCTGATCCAGCTAATTGAATAAAACCAACTTTTGTTTTTTCGTCTTTATAGATATCACTTTCTGCGAATTGGATTTTTGTTGTTGGCTCATAAGGTTTTTCTTTTGAAGCCGAATATGGTTTTGCATCTGCACCCATTAAATATACTTCTCCAACCATCCCTTCTCTAACGTCTAGTAAGTCAAAGAAGTCTGATTCAACAGCTTGACGAAGGGCATATCCGTTACCTGTTGCCCATTTATTTTGTCTGATATAAACTTCAAGGTAACCTTTTTTTTCGTTAAATTTAACAGATGAAACATTTGAGAAGAATTTATTGTAAGTTGCCGCAGGGTTTGTTGGGCCTACATTACTTAAATCTTTGTTTAAATAAATTCCGTAGTTGTTTTCGTGTGGGATTATTGTACTAAATGTATATTGCATGTAGTCGTTAGTTATTTCACCGTGACGCATATATACTCTTTCGAAGTTTTTATCTTCGAGTCTTGCTTGAACTAATAGGTCAGATTTAAAGTCTTTTATAGATTTACCTTTTTTTAAAACTAGGTCAATTGGTACCATTGCCTTTGTATTTGCAGACATAGTACCATTCTCGTAAAGGTCAACTGCATATACATTTTGACCACCAGCTACGTTCCAAGCAAGTGGTTCTAAGGGAACCTTAGTTTCAGATAGTGGTTTCTTTATCCAGTCCATGTCCATCATGTCGTGGTTACCATAGGAGTTAGCTCCCTTGTAAATTCCACTTTGTGGATTCTTTTCGTCAAAAATTTCAGCTAATTCTGAAGGTAGTCTTATAAGTAACTTATCCCATTGGTTAGCTGATGCAATAAATGCGTTGAAGGTAAGTCTAACTACCTCTCTACCGTCTGCATTTGTGTAAACACCAACGTAGTTGATGTCTGGTGTCTTTACTGGATCTGCAGGTGATACACGTACAAGACGGTTTTTCATCGCTAGTGGCCAAGAACCAGTTTTGGCTTCTCTTTCTTTCATCGCTTTTTCAGACCAGTCAGTGGTTTTTATTTCACCTGTATCGGTCTTATAGGTTTCTGCAAAGATATTTAGTGGAAATATTCCTACAATCATTATTAATGCTAGGAATAAGGACAAATATCTTTTTACAATTTGTTTTTTATCCATTTTCTCTCTCCTTTCTAATTTTTTGGATATTAAACTTTTTATTTATCGCCTCCTATACGGTCGTCCATAGTGTGTATTATTTAAAAAATAAATAAGAATGCATACTTATGGACTTATATTTATATGTACCCATTGTACCAAATTAGTACATATTTTTCAACGAGATTTAGTATTGTAGCTAGTTTGCTGCCGTATATTTTGTATTATTTTTTATTCATTTGTAATTTTGTACTTTTTTTATACATTCTTTTAATAAAGTAAAATCTATCATTATTTTCTATTAATATTAATCTGTTTTTCCTTTAAACCTATAAAGTTTTTAATTCAAGTTTTATTATAAGTTCGATATTTACTAAGTTGTACAGCTTTTTCCAAGGATTTTGGTCATAATAGAAAGATAAGTTTTAATTGGTCTTGCACTATATATTTTTTTTCGGTATTTTTAGTCTTTTCTTAGTTTTTAGCGCTTTGATTTTAAAATTTTTAATATATTTAGCTTAATATCTATAAATATTTTCTATCATATAAACATGATTTTTATAGATTTTCTGTGAATATAAGAAAATTTATCAAAAATATTTTGTTATAATTTTTTTCTTTTACAAAAAAATTTTATAAAAACTTTTTATTTTATATTTTATTCCTATCTAAAGATTTATATTTTTATTCTTTGTAAGTTTATAAGATATGTTTCTTCTATTATATAATGTTTTTATTTGTTTTTAGTTTTTGGTTAGTCTTTTTTAGTTTATTGATTTCTCTTTCACTCTTAATAAGTTTTTGTTAAATACTAGCTTAATATGAGTCTATAAGTTTTTATTTTTAATTTTTCTTTAACTACTCACTTAGTATGATGTCATGAGCTTTGATTTTTAAATTTTACCTAAGTCTTAGCCTTCTATAAGTTTATATTTTTTTATTTTTAAATTTTTATAAGTTTGTGAGATCTTGTAACTTTTTTGGATCCTATGACTTCATATTATCTTACTAAGTCATAGGACTTCCTTATTATTGTAACTTGACTAAATAAGCATAAAAAAAGAAGAACCCCTGAGGGTTCCTCTTAATTATTGACAACTTATCTTCTAATATAAATTGTTGCACTCTTATCTTGTTGTTCCCATTCAATATCTTGATCAGCCTTGTCTTTAGTATTTCCGTTAGTTAGACCAAATACATTGGCTACATTAGTTACAGAAACTAGGATTCTATCGTTGATATTAAGTGGTTTAGAGTCCATCTTAACAGTCTTGCCGTTAGAAAGAACTATTTCATCACTGTCGATTTGGATTGAAGCAGTCAAGCCATCTTTTGTGAATGTTGCTGTTCTTGTCTTTGCATCCCACTTAACGTCTGCTTGAAGAGCTTCAGCTACATATCTAAGTGGAAGCATTGTTCTACCATTTTGAAGAACTGGAGTTACATCCATTAATCTCTTAGTAACAACGCCATTTCTAACAACTTCATATTGGAATTCGTTGATGTGGAATACATACCATAGAGTGTCGTGAACTTTCACACCAGTTTCAGTCTTTTCAGGAACTGTAACTGTCACTGGATGAGTTGGAGTCTTGTGGTCTCTGTATCTTATTCCAGGGATGTTATATGATCCATCAAAGTATCCTGGTCTGTATCCATTATCATCATGTCCCATAGAGTGTCCAAGGATGTCTATGAAGATAACTCTTTCTTTTCCGTCCTTATTTATTGTAACCTTAATAGGTCCATCAACATCCTTGCCAGGTTTAACAATAATGTTTCCATTATTATCTACATAAACAGGTACATAACTTCCGTCTTCATCAATAGCACTAATGCTGTCTAAGTTAGAAGTATCTCCTAGATTAATGCCAGTATCTTGGTAATCATCAGTTGGAAGAAGAGCCTTCTTTCCATTGTCTGGAGTAGTATCAGCTTTCTTAACTGTCTTATCTGGAGTTAATTTTCCAAGTTCTTTGCCATCTTTATCTGTTACAGTTACTGTTCCGTCTTCTCCTACAGTTACTTTTGCATCTGCTGGTAATGTTGGGTTTGCGTCTTTAACAGCTTTTTCTACTGCTTTCTTTTCTTCATCAGTTAACTTAGATGGATCTTTTACTGAAACTGGTTCTGTTGGAGCCTTTAATGCTGCCTTAACAGTTTCTTCTGGTTTTAATTTACCAAGTTCTTTGCCATCTTTGTCTTTTACAGTTACTGTTCCGTCTTTACCTACTTCGATTGTTGCACCTTCTGGTAAGTTTGGATTTGCTTTCTTAACTGCATCTTCAACAGCTTTCTTTTCAGGTTCTGTTAGGTTAGATGGGTCAGCTACTTTAACTGGTTCTGCTGGAGCTACTACTGTTCCTGCTTCATCAGCTTTCTTAACTGTCTTATCTGGAGTTAATTTTCCAAGTTCTTTGCCATCTTTATCTGTTACAGTTACTGTTCCGTCTTCTCCTACAGTTACTTTTGCATCTGCTGGTAATGTTGGGTTTGCGTCTTTAACAGCTTTTTCTACTGCTTTCTTTTCTTCATCAGTTAACTTAGATGGATCTTTTACTGAAACTGGTTCTGTTGGAGCCTTTAATGCTGCCTTAACAGTTTCTTCTGGTTTTAATTTACCAAGTTCTTTGCCATCTTTGTCTTTTACAGTTACTGTTCCGTCTTTACCTACTTCGATTGTTGCACCTTCTGGTAAGTTTGGATTTGCTTTCTTAACTGCATCTTCAACAGCTTTCTTTTCAGGTTCTGTTAGGTTAGATGGGTCAGCTACTTTAACTGGTTCTGCTGGAGCTACTACTGTTCCTGCTTCATCAGCTTTCTTAACTGTTTGTGCTGGTGTTAATTTACCAAGTTCTTTACCATCTTTATCTGTTACAGTTACTGTTCCGTCATTACCTACTTCAATTGTTGCATTTAATGGTAGATCTGGATTTGCTTTCTTAACTGCGTCTTCAACAGCTTTCTTTTCGTCGTCTGTTAACTTAGATGGGTCTTTTACTTTAACTGGTTCTGCTGGTGCCACTATTGCTCCTGCTTTCTTAACAGTTTTATCTGCTGTAATTGTTCCAATTTCTTTGCCATCTTTATCTGTTACAGTTACTGTTCCGTCATTTCCTACAGTTATTTTTGCATCTTTTGGTAGATTTGGATTTGCATCTTTAACAGCATCTTCAACAGCCGTCTTTTCTTCTGGTGTTAAATTAGATGGATTTTTTACTCCAACTGGTGCTTTTGGAGCTTTAAGCTTTTCAACAACTGTATCTGCTTGTGAAAGTTGTCCAACTTTTTGGTTGTCGCCAGTTCCTTGTGTTACTGTTACAGCTCCGTCATCAGAAACTACGATATTATAACCTTCACTTTTTAGGCTTGGGTTTGCTTCCTTAATAGCTGCTATTACTGCATTCTTTTCATCGTCTGTTAAGTGTGACTTATCTGCAACTTCTGTTTTTGCTGGTGCTACTAGTTTAATAATCTTGTCAGCATCTGTTGCTTCTTCAACTGTTTCTGTACCAGGTATAGATGCCTCACTTTTTCCCATTGGCACTGTTACTGTACCATTAGGATCAACTTGGATTTCATCATCTGTAAATCCTAGCTCAGGGTTAGCCGCCTTAACCGCATCTTTTACAGCTTGTTTTTCTGTTTCATTAAGATTATTGGTATCTCCTACTTTTACTTTTTGAGTTGGAGGATTTAACTTCTTGCCATCTCTTGTAAATGGTTTTACTGTGTCTTTACCTTCTAGTTTGCCTGTCTTAGTACCATCTGTAACTTTTACATTACCCTTATTGTCAACTGTAACTACTGCAGCCGCACTTAATTTGCCTTCATTAGCCTTTTTAACTGCTGCAGCAACTTTATTTCTTTCATCTTGTGTTAAATCAGTTGTATCTTTTACTTCAGTCTTTTCTGGAGCAGTCAAATCAAGTATTGTATCTTTTTGTACAACTGTTTGATCAGGTGTAAATGAACCTACCTTACCAGCTTGGTTGATTTCAACTGTACCATCAGGTTTAACAGTGATTTCGTCATCTTTGAAGTTTCTTTCTGGGTTAGCATCTTTTATAGCTTGTTTAACTTGTTTTATTTCATCTTCAGTTAATGCTTTTGCATTATCAACCTTAACTGGTTCTTTTGGTGGGTTGAAGTTGTTTTGAACTTCTTTTTGTTTTACAGTCTTTTCTGATGCTAATGTTCCTGTCTTGCCGTCTTTAGTTTTTACTGTTACTGTACCGTCATCTGCTACTGTAATATCAGCTTTTGCTAATCCTAAAGTGTTATTAGCTGCAATAACAGCATCTGCTACTTTGTCTTTTTCATCTGAAGTTAATGATTTTAGATCTTTTACTTCAACAGGTGTTGGATTTTTTAAAGTAAGTTCTGCGTCAGCCTTCTTTTCCCAAACTGCGTACACAGTCTTAGGTGCTGTTACATTATCTAAGATTCCTTCAGTTGGTGCTGTGGCGTCTTTCTTATCTGCCCAACCTTTGAATTCATATCCTTCTCTTGTTGGGTCAGCTGGTTTTGTTACACTACCACTTTCAACTTTTACTGTCGTTGTGTCCTTACCATCAGTAAACTTACCTTGATTTGCATCAAAAGTAACTGCTGTTTCGTCAGAATAAATAGCATAAACAACCAAGTGTTTTGTTACCGGTGTTTCGTTAGTAAAGATTTGATCTTTGCTTAATTTGGCAAAAGCATCAGCTGTAACAACTGCCTTATTGCCTAGTGCTGTCTTACCTGCTTCAGTAACCCAACCCAAGAAGTTCTTTCCTTCATGTGTTGGTGCTTCTGGGAATTTGTCGCCAGTGTTAGCTTCTACATTTGCGCCTTCGAAGCCATTAGCTGCGTAGCCATCTTCTCCGTAGAACTTAGTGTTGTCCGGTACAATCTTGACAGTTTTGTCAACTTGTTTGTCGCCTTCTGTTAATTTACCAGTATTCGCATCAAACAATACTCTTGCTCTAACTCTTGTTTCATATAGGTCAGATGGAAGTGATGAACCGTCTGAAGCGTTAGAAACAAATTTCATATCCTTCAACAAAGTTAGAGATTTTTCAGTTTTATCTTCTGAATGATAAGGAAGCATCTTTGTTAAGTATACCTTATATTCGTAAGCTCTATATTCTTTGTTTTCTCCATCAAATTGAGCATCGAATATATGATCCTTTGGAATAGTGATCTTCTTACTGTTATCAGTTTTTATTTCGCCCTTATCAGTATATTCATCTGCAGCAGCTTCAACTTTGGCATAAAGTTTGCCGACTTTTCCTTCTTCATAAAGTGTTCTTACTTTACCGCCGTCATATTTTGTATAACCAACGAATTCTTTAGTGTCTTTCATAAAGTTTTCATTAGTTCCAGTAAATGCTCTTGGATCCTTGTAGAAGTCATCTGTTCCTTCTGCATAATCATTTGTAAATAACAATTGATATGGAGTGTAAAGTGACTTGTTGATAGATAGGATTGATGAAGTATCTGAGTGGTCAACCCAAGTCATATCCTTGTGTACACTCACCTTATTAACTTTAGAATATCTAAAGTAAGAAGTTTTATCTTCTAATTTATTACCTTTTTCGTCATAAGCATCTACAAATATATCTTTACCTGGTTCTAGCTTTGTAGTATCTATATAGAAGTTACCACCTGTGGAAAGAATAGATCTATTCGGTAAACCTGTTAGAACTTTGTCAGTATCTTTATATTGCCATAAGGTACCTACCTTAGGTGTTTCAAGTTTTAATGATTTTTCTTCAGTCTCACCTTTTAGAGTGTATCTTAATACAAAAGATGCTCCTCTAGGAAGGTCTGTGTAAAGGTGCATGTTGATATTTCTATCTTTTTGCAATCTTAATTGGGCAGATCCCTTGTTATAGTCTGTACCGTCGTTTGCTTCTAAGAAGTTGACCGTATCTGGGTGGTCTCCTACATAAGGTACAAGTATTCTTATCTTTTGGCCCTTTTCAATCGTAGCACCTTCTCTAAGTGTAAATTTATATACACCTTTAGCAAATTCATCGATTTGGTCGATGCCATTTTTGCCAGTAACGTAGCCGTTGTAGTAACCTTGAGGTTTTCTATAGAGAGCTCTTGTTTCATCACCGATTTGAATCATAATTTGGTTGCTTTCAGGTTTTGTTCCTACGTCGATGAGGTAGGATTCTCCTTCAGGTACTTTGTAGTTGTTTTCATATTCTTTTTCAAAAACTGTCCAACCGTTAATGTTTGGATTCATCCAGCCTGACATCATTGAGTAGTCTAGTTTGTTTGTGCCACCAAAGTTATCTGCAAATTTAGTCTTGTCTACTAGATAGTCAATAGAAGTAAAGTAAAAACCTTTAAGCATGGTATATTGGTCGTGGTCTGTAATTTCTACCTTCTTAACGTCATCTTTTTGGAAGGCCTTAGGTGCTAGTACAATATAGGCTAGCTTGCCGTCTTTTGAATAGTTAATGTCAGCTTTTTTAATTTTTATCTTGTGAGCAAACTTTGAAACACTTCTGTCATTCTTTAATAGATTTGTGTAGGCAATAGTACCATCAGCTTCTTCTTTTAAGAAAGGTACAAGTTTAGCATCAAATACTTGAACGAAGGCAATTTGCTCTCCGCCTACTGTCGGAGATTTGTCTCCACCACTTCTTTGACCCATGTATTGAGTTCTGATTATACCAATATTAGTTGTATCAGCATACTCTTCTGGATTGGCAATAAATTCGGACATGAAAAATTCTTGATTAGTCGCATTTTCACTGTCACTTTGTTGGCCGCCCTTTACGAAAAGTGAGTCAACCTTGTCGCTAAGTGAAACTGAGGTAGATTTCGTATAAGATGAATAGTCCATTGAAGACTTGCCTGGTGCGTAAGCGTATATCTTCTTTGCATCGTCACCATTAGTTATACGCATTTGAACTATATAGTTCCTATCTCCTAGGTCCTTTGTTCTTAAACCTTCTTTTAATACTAAGTTAATAGGTAGATTCTTTCTTTGGTTTGTTCTGTCCCCAGTAGCTCTACCAATGTCTAGTAGTCTTTCTTTCCTGTCGTTAAATGGCTTTAAGTCATACTTTGTTTCACCATCTCTACCTACAACATAGGACTTGTCATAGTCAATGTATTGGTCAAGGTCTCCAAAGTTGAACAACGCTCTGTACCAAACTCCAGAAGTAGCAGCTGCCTTTTCCCTATATATATAAGTCTAAGTACAGTTCTACCATTGGCATCAATAAATGCTCCGTCATAGTTTACATCGTTCATTTCCAGTGGGTCTGATGTGGATACCCTCACTAGTCTTTGATTGTCGCCTACAGGCCAACGAGACTTGTCTTTAATTTTGTTTTCCCAGTTTGCTTTTCTGTAGTAGGTTGCACTAGATAGGGCATCAGTAGTTTCTCCAGATCTTACACGTGTAGGTGCTTCTTTAGTACTTACTCCTAAACCTTGATCGCTAGTTATTGAGGATTGAATTTCTTTTTTTGTCACATCTGGACTAGCAAATACATTGTAAGGAATAATACCTGCTAGCATTACACCTGACAAAGCATAAGCAGCAACGCGATTTGCGTTTACTTTTTTCTTATTGCTCATTATTTCTCCTTTCATCTTAAGTTATTAGCTTTTACTTCTTAAGTTATTAGCTATTACTTTTTAAGTTGTTAGCTATTAATCTTTTAAGTTACAAACTTCTTACTCTCATAAAAAATAATTCTTTAATGTATCCCGGAATATCATCTCCATATATCTGAAAACGTAAACTTCAATTTTAAAAAATTTTAAAAATTTTTTAGATGTATTGATTTAGTTCATGATTTCAGATATTTATTTATACAATTTAATTATAACAAATCAAAATGATTTTTCAAATTTTACTGGAAAAAGTTTTATTTTTATTAATTTTTCATCAAATAGTTGTTTTCATAATAATTCGTAAGTCCATGGGTCTTTACAAGTTTATAAATTCTTACATCTTCATAAGTTTTTAAAAGTTTATAAGACTTGGCAAGTTAGTAAAAGTTTAGGACTTCATAAATATTTATAAGTTAATTAAATATTATAGACCTATAAGAATTTGATACTGAATAAGTAAGAACTTTATAAGAGATTTTAATTAATAATGACCAGTAATTTAGGCATAAAAAAATCCCACAAGATTTCTCCTGTGGGATTGTGTTTATTTTCTATTAACTTGTTTCTTTCTACTACTTACTTAACTAATTCGCCCTCGTAGTTTATTATGCCGCCGTCTAGGTTTATGGCATCGTAGCCTATTTGATTTAGATATTTTGCTACGTTGTAGGACCTCACGCCTGACCTGCAGAGGATATAGATTTCCCTGTCTTTTGGAATGTCGTTAAGCTTATTTGGGACTTCATTCATGGGGATGTGGATGGCGCCCTTTATGGTGCCTGTTTCTTCTAGCTCGTAGCCTTCTCTCACGTCTATAATTATGGGGTCCACGACCCTATCTATCTCATTAACATTAATTTCTTTCATATTTACGTCTACCTCTTTATTACAAAAAAAGAACCCTCTCGGGTCCTTTTTAGAAATTATTTTACTGCTATTGCTTCGATTTCTAGAAGGCCACCCTTTGGTAGCTTTGCTACTTCTACGCAAGATCTTGCTGGTTTGTGGTTTGTAAAATATTCTGAATAAACTTCGTTTACTGCTGCAAAGTCATTTACATCGTCTAGGAAGATGTTAACTTTTACAACTTTTTCTAGGCTTGAGCCTGCTTCTTCTAGGATTGCCTTGATGTTGTCAAGACTTCTTGCTGTTGCTTTTTTGATGTCGTCAGTGATTAGTTCGCCTGTTTCTGGAACTAGTGGAAGTTGACCTGATGTGAATATAAATCCGTTAACTTCTGTTGCTTGTGAATAAGGTCCCACTGCTGCTGGTGCCTTGTCTGTGTGTAATGTTTTTACCATAATTATTATTCCTCCTCTTTTGTTTCTTGGTTTTCTTCCCACAATCTTTCTAGATTGTAGTATTCTCTCTCGTCCTTGTGAAATACGTGTACTATTATGTCGCCAAAGTCTAAGATGATCCATCTTGATGAGTTTTTGCCTTCTTGGTTTTGTGGTCCTTCTCCCTTTTCAGATAATTTTTCATCAATTTCTCTTGCTAGGGCATCAACTTGTGTTGATGAGTTACCACTTACTATTACGAAGTAGTCTGCAATTGATGTCATTCCTTTGATGTCTAGGACCTTGATGTCAATTCCCTTTTTGTCTTCACAAGATTTTACTATGATATCTAATTTTTCTTGAGTTGTCATTTTACCTCCTATTTAAAATTATTTTCCAATAACATTACTTGTATTTTGTTGTCATTTGGTATGAAGTAGGACACTCCTCCCATGTATTTTGGAGCTCCCGGTAGGGTATTTGTCACTATGTCTTCACTTGTCACGTGACGCATTTTTGCTGCAATTTTTATTAGTTTCTTTACAGGGATGTTGTTTTCTGTGTAGGAAACATAGGATGAAAGTAATAGGGGTGCCTTGACTAGGGTTTTTGGTTCTTTCATCTTGGATAGGATGGCTGACATAAATTGTTGTTGTGCCTTTACTCTTCCAAGGTCTGCGTCCTTATAGCCCTTCCTAAATCTCAAAAATCCTATGGCATCGTAACCCTTTAGATTTTGTCTGCCTGCCTTTATGTCTATTGTTAGTGGTGGGTCTGCTGTTGGGTCCTGGTACTTCATATCTATTGGGACATCAACTTCTACTCCGCCAATTTTATTTACCACATCTTCTACAAACCTGTAGTCCACTGTGACGTAATATTTTATATCTGTTCCAAGAAGTTTGTTCACTGTGTCAAGGGTAAGCTCGCTTCCTCCATACTTGAAGGAGTGGTTGATCTTTGTCTTCTTATACCCCTTTATCTTTGTGTAGGTATCTCTTGGAATTGAAATTATATTTACTTTTCCAGTCTTGCCATCTAGGTTGACTACCATTATTGTGTCAGACCTTGCGTTGTCTGCTTTCTTTGCATCAAGGGAGTCTACTCCAAGCATCAAGAATTGTAGGTCTTCGCCGCCTTGGTCTATCTTGTCAGCATCTTCTCCTTCAAAAAAGTAGAAGTAGCCTGCTACTCCTGCAAGGGCAAGTATTAGTATTAATATTATTGTTGTAAAAAAGGCTTTAAAAAAAGTTTTCAAGGATTCAACTCCTTATAATAATTTCTAGCTATTACTGTTGTTGGCACTATGTAAGTGTCGTGTTCAACTAAAAATTTTAATGTGTTATTTAGGGCGAAATACATGGCTGCGTCAAGGTCTTTTTTTGCAAGATGCCTTGCCCTTTCCACCCCATCAAAGTTTCTCATGGGCTCGATGTAGTCTGCCAAGAATATTATTTTTTCCAGGTCTGACATATTTGCCCTGCCTGTTGTGTGATAGGTGATGGCATTTAGGATGTCCTCATCTTCTATGCCATAAAGTTCTCTTGCATAGAGGGCTCCAAGATAGGAGTGGATGATTTGTGGTGCCTTGATCATCTCCTTTGTTAGGAGAAGTTTATTTTCCTTTACTGCCTTCATTAGTTTTTCATGATCTCTTATCTTCGCACAGTCGTGTAAAAATCCTGCTACTTCTGCACTTTCTAGGTCAACATTATGAATTTTTGCAAGTTCTATGGCAGTGTCTCTCACCCTTAAAGTGTGGAGAAATCTTTTTTCTCCTATCCTATCACGTATTTCTTTTTCATATTTTTTTAAATTATAGGTCAACTTTGTAAAACCCACTTTCTTCTATATAATCTAGAACTTTTTTTGGAATTAAATATCTTAGAGACTTGCCTTCACGGATCCTATCTCTCAAGTCAGTGGAAGAAATTTCATAGAGAGGGGTCTTAATAAGATTTATTTTTGTCCCAAAGTTCTCTCTCAAAAAGTCTATCTCCTTATTTATTTCTTCTCTATCAAGATAGCCTGGCCTTAGGGCAACTACAAATTCTATCTCCTGGGATAGGTCCCCTATCTTCATCCAAGTCTTAAGTTGGAAGAGGGAGTCCAAGCCTATGAGGAAATATAATTTTTCTTCCTTGTAGATTTTTTTCAGTTCCCTAATGGTGTCCACTGTGTAGGACTTCTTGACCCTAGTGGTCTCTATGTCTGATATTTCAAAATCTGGGTTTGGGGAAATGGCAAGTCGCACCATCTCGTACCTGTCTTCTGCTGAAAGCTCAAGTTCCTTGTGGGGTGGGTTGCCTGTTGGTATAAAGATTACCTTGTCCAGGCCCATCTCCTCCTTGATATACTCACATATCATGAGGTGACCATAGTGGATGGGGTTAAAGCTGCCTCCAAAAATTCCGTACTTTTTCATTATAATTCTATTTTTTTATTTTCTTTAGATTCCCTATAAATTGTAAGCTTCTTGCCAATTTTTTGGACAAATTCTGCTCCTGTTGCATCAAGGATGTCGTCGACAATTTCGTCAACTTCCACTGGTGCATTTTGTAGGACATTGATTTTTACAATTTCGTGGTCTTCTAATAGTTTATCTATTTGATTTAAAAAGCCTTCATTGATTCCGTCTTTTCCCAGTTGGATAAGTGGGTCCATATTGTGGGCAAGGCTCTTTAAGTAGGCTCTCTCTTTTCCTGTTAACATTATATCACCTGCTTATTCAAAAAATTCAAATTCGTATTCGCCAATAAATACTGAGCAGCCGTCGTGGGCTCCAAGTTCTTCTAGCTTTTCTACAACCTTATTCTTTCTAAGGTTTTCTTGGAAATATTTAAGTGAATCGTAATCATCGAAGTTTGTAGAGCGAAGGAGTTTGTCAATGTAAGGTCCCTCAACAAAGTATTCTCCTTGTTCCTTGAAGACCCTGATGCCTTCTTCTCTCTTAACTTCTTCTACGTGTTCTATGTCGTAGGTTTCGTAATCTGTGTAGTCCACTTCTTGAAGTTGTCTGTAAGTTTCCTTCATTAACTTGTCTACATTTTCTGTTGTGGCACAGGAACCTGCAATTATTTCATACTTGTCTCCAAGCTCTTCTCTTAATTTTTCAAGATTTTCTTCTGCACCTGGGACATCAGTCTTGTTGGCAAAAATAATTTGCTTTTTTTCTCCCAGCTTTTCATTGTATCTCACAAGCTCTTCATTGATCTTGTAGAAGTCTTCCACTGGGTCCCTGTACTCTGAACCAGAAACATCTAGGACGTGGATGAGGATGCCTGTCCTCTCAACGTGTTTTAAGAATTCGTCACCGAGACCAATTCCTTCTGATGCTCCCTCAATAAGTCCAGGTATGTCTGCTATAACAAAGGATTCGCCCTCATCAATTTTTACAACGCCAAGGTTTGGAGAAAGGGTTGTAAAGTGATAGTTGGCAATCTTTGGTGTAGCAGATGTAACTATGGAAAGAAGGGTTGACTTACCTACGTTAGGGAAACCAACTAGTCCCACATCAGCAAGGAGTTTAAGTTCCAAGATTATCTCTCTTTCTTCTCCCATGTTGCCTGCTTGGGCAAAGGCTGGTGCCTGTCTAGTTGAAGTCTTGAACCTGGCATTACCCATGCCGCCACGTCCACCCTTGCAGACAGTTACAGCCATGTCATTTTCCTTTAGGTCGTAGATAACCCCATTAGTATTGGCGTCCCTAATTAGGGTTCCCACTGGCACCTTTAGGACTATATCTTCTCCATCTTTTCCAAATTTTAATTTGCTCATGCCGTTTTGTCCGTTTTCGGCCTTGTATTCTCTTTTGTATCTAAAGTCCATCAAAGTGTGAAGTCCAGAGTCTGTCATTACAATTACGTTGCCACCTCTGCCTCCGTCGCCGCCAGCTGGTCCTCCTGCTGGTTCGAATTTTTCTCTTCTCCAAGCGACAGCGCCATCTCCACCTTTTCCGGCTTTTAATTTTATTTTAGCTATATCTATAAACATTTTTACCTCGCATTTTCTAAAATTATATCACAGAATTAGCACAGAATTGTAGTGAAAACTTGAACCTTATGTCAAATATGTAAAATCTTTGTGAAAAATAGACTTTACTCTTAAAAAAATAAAAGCAAGGTTTCCCTTGCTTTATCTTTATGCTAATTCAACTTTTTCTTCTTGGTAAACATTAGCGAATTTCTTTCCGCCTTTGCCCTTAGTTGTGAATCTTAAAATTCCATCAGCTGTTGCAAATAAAGTGTCATCTGACCCTCTCATTACATTTTCACCTGGATGGATTTTAGTTCCTCTTTGTCTAACGATAATGTTACCTGCTAGAACAAATTGTCCGTCGCCTCTCTTAACTCCAAGTCTTTTTGAGTTTGAGTCACGACCGTTCTTAGAAGAACCTGCTCCCTTTTTTGAAGAAAAAAGCAATAAATCAAATTTAATCATTTTGCACCTCCACCTTCTTTAGTGTCAAATATCCTGGATAGGTCTCATCAATGAGTTCTATCCCTTTAATCATAAATTCAAAACAAGTTTGAATATCATTTCTTTTAAAAATATCACTTTTTAAAATTTCTATTTTTAACATTCCGTCGCCCTGTGAGTCCCTAATGTCACTTTCACTTAGACCCAACTTATCTATTAAGGTAAAGTATAGGGTTTGAGTGAGAGTGGATATGCTGGAGCAGACAAGTTTGTCAAATTCTCCCTCTGCGTGACCACAAGACTTAAATCCATAGTAATAATCGCCCTTTTTGTAAAGGTCAATCCTAGTCATTAGTTAATACCTGAAATTTCAACTAAAGTGTATGGTTGACGGTGTCCGTTTTTCTTTCTTTCGTTTTTCTTAGATTTGTATTTATATACGATAACTTTTTTAGCCTTAGCTTGAGCTAATACCTTAGCTTCAACCTTAGCACCCTCAACGTATGGAGTACCAACTTTTGGCTCGTCACCAGATACAAAAACAACCTTGTCAAAAGTTACAACGTCGCCTTCATTTGCATCTAATTTTTCAACTCTAAGTTTGTCACCAGCTTCAACAGTGTATTGTTTTCCGCCTGTTTCAATAATTGCGTACATTTGTAGCACCTCCTCATTACAAGACTCGCCATCCTAGGTACCGAAGTTTAAAACCTATTCTGTGCGGTTACATCAATGTATTTTATCACAAGGACCCAGCTTTGTAAAGAAATTTTATAAATATTTATGGCTTTATTAATTTTTATGTCCTTATAAAATTTTATGACTTTATAGATTTCTATAAGCTCGTAAAAATCCATGACCTTGTAAGCCTTTAGGACTTCATAAAATTTTATGACTTTATAAATCCTTATGACTTTATAATATCTCACTTAGCCATAAAAGTCTCTGGCTTTATAAAAAATTTTTAACTTATAAAAATTTCCATAAAAATAGCAGGCCCTTGAGACCTGCTAAGATTTTATATTTTATTTTTTCAAGTACATCTTAATCAGTGATTGTTTTGTTTTTAATTTCTTCTTTAAGTGATGCGATAAATTCATCTACATCAACATCTTGAACTTCTTCTCCATTTCTCTTTCTAACTGAAAGTTTGCCAGAAGTTTCTTCTTTTTCACCAATAACTAGCATGTAGTTGATCTTCTTAACTTGTGCTTCTCTGATCTTGTAACCAACTTTTTCAGCACGTCCGTCTAGGTGAACCCTAAGTCCTGCTGCGTGAAGTTTATCTGCAATAGACTCAGCAAAGTCTTTGAACTTGTCTGATACTGGAATAACTTCAACTTGTACTGGAGATAACCATAGTGGGAATTTACCAGCAAAGTGTTCGATTAGGATACCCATAAATCTTTCAACTGATCCAAGTAAGGCCCTGTGAAGCATAACTGGTCTTTGTCTTTCTCCATTTTCATCAACGTAAGTTAAGTCAAAGTTTTCTGGAAGTTGGAAGTCAAGTTGGATTGTACCACATTGCCAAGTTCTACCAATGGCATCTTCTAGGTGGAAGTCAATCTTAGGGCCGTAGAAAGCTCCGTCGCCTTCGTTAATTGTGTATGGAAGATTCTTTTCTTCTAGGGCTTCTTTTAGGCTTTTTTCTGCAAGATTCCAAGCGTCAAGTTCTCCCATGTAGTCATCTGGTCTTGTTGAAAGTTCAATTGAATACTTAAATCCAAAAGTGCTGTATAGGTAATCAGCAAGGTCAATCATCTTAAATACTTCGTCTTTAACTTGTGAGAACAAGCAATAAACGTGGGCATCGTCTTGAGTAAATGTTCTTACCCTAAATAGACCGTGTAGGGCTCCAGAAAGTTCGTGTCTGTGAACTATACCATATTCAGCAAGTCTAATAGGAAGGTCCCTATAAGAGTGCTTGTTTGAATTGTAAACAAGGATTGATCCAGGGCAGTTCATTGGTTTAACTGCGTAGTCGCCGTCATCAATCTTTGTGAAGTACATGTTGTCCTTGTAGTGGTCCCAATGACCTGATCTGTGCCATAGGGCTTCGTTTAGGATAATTGGTGTTAGGATTTCTCCGTAACCATTTTCTTCAAGAACTCCCCTCCACCAGTTTAGTAGGTTGTTTCTTAAAATCATTCCATTTGGGTGGAAGAATGGGAAGCCTGGTCCTTCTTCGTGCATGCTAAAGAGATCAAGTTCCTTACCAAGTTTTCTGTGGTCTCTCTTTTCAGCTTCTTCACGTCTTGTGATATATTCTTCTAGTTGTGATTGTTTTTCAAAGGCAATACCGTAAAGTCTTTGTAGCATCTTATTGTTAGAGTCCCCTCTCCAATAAGCACCTGCTATTGAAAGAAGTTTAATAGCCTTGATTTTCTTAGTTGAAAGAAGGTGAGGTCCCTTGCAAAGGTCAAGGAAGTCGCCAATCTTATACATTGTGATCTTTTCATCTGCTGGAAGGTCATTTATTAGTTCAACCTTGTAGTCTTGTCCCTTTTCTTTGAAATATTTAAGAGCTTCTTCTCTTGAAATTTCAATTCTTTCTACTGGAAGATCCTTCTTTGCAATTTCCTTCATCTTGTCTTCAATTGCCTTGAAGTCTTCTTCTACAAATCTGTGTTCAAGGTCAAGGTCGTAGTAGAAGCCTGTTTCAGTTGAAGGTCCAATGGCAAATTTTGTATCTGGGTAAAGTTCTTGGATTGCATAAGCCATGATGTGGGATGCAGTGTGCCAGAAAATTTGCTTGCCTTCCTTGTCTTCAAATTTTACAACCTTGAAGTCGCTATCTTCATAAACCTTGTCGTCAAGGCCTAGGATTTCACCGTTAACTACTGCTCCAAGAGATTGTCTCAAAAGACCTTCTGAGATATCTCCAGTAATTTGAGATACCTTTACTCCACTTTCGTATTCTTTTTGTGATCCGTCTGGGTACTTTATAATCATTTTATCCTCCTAAAAATTAATAATAAAAAAAGCCACCATCCCAAAGGACGATGACCGTGGTTCCACCTTAATTAAACTCTAGGGACTTAACGCGTCCTTACGCCATAGTTTACTATGGGACTCCAAGTTAGTTTTCAAAAATATAAAATTGGAAATTTACACCAGCCATTTCCTCTCTTAGAATTTTATAAATCCTACTCTTCTTATCAAAGTCTCTTTTAAAATTGTTTCTATAATAACACAAAGGTCTTATATCTTCAAGAATAATTATAAGAGAATTTATCAATTCTCTCGCTCCTATATATTACCCAGAGGAATTTATTTAAAACAAGATTTATATTTATTTTATAAAAAATATTGTGCCGTAGTCTTCTATGGGGTCTTTGGATAAAATTTCAATTTCATAGTCATACTCATTGATAATTTTTAAAATTTCTTCATAGGATGAATGATGAGAAAGGTCTCCTGTGAAGAATATTTTTTTGCCCAAGACTCCACTTGCCCCACCAATAAAACCGTAGTTAAAGTTTTGAAGTTTAATTTGTCCATGATCTATCTTATAAATGGGTATCAAGTCCCTCAAGCTTTCGAAGATTCCACCGTCGCTTGTGATGACAAAATCCTGAGTCACAAGGCAGGAGCACTTGGCATAGCCCTGGTTTATATTTACCAGCTGGTAACCTGCCCTTTTGTAATAATCTAGGATACCCTCATCAGTTTCTTTTAAATTGTGGATGAAAATCTTTTTAAAGGCAAAGGCATTTAAGTGGATATCTCCTGGGTACTTTTCAGATAAAGACGAACAAGATGGAATAATTTTTTTATCTTTAAAGATTTCTTTATAGTAGTCCAAATTATCCCTGTCAACAAGAAGTTCTCCATTTGGAAGTGGATGAACCAAGATATCTGGATGGGTGTCTAGTCCCTTTAAGACACTTTTATTTGCCTTGGTCCTCACCACTTGTCCATATTTTTTTAATTTTTCTGCAGATTCTTCTGGAAAGTTTTCTGCCACTAATACATAGGTCATTTCATCATCTCGTAAATTATAATTGATGCTGCAACATTGGCATTAAGGGAGTCAACCTTGGGAGAAATTGGGATATTTAAAAATCCTTTTGCATGGGACATTATAAAGTCCGAAACACCCTTGGCTTCGTTGCCAATTACAACTATGTCCTTGTCCTTGAAGTCGTAGTCCCTTGTTGAAGTTGAATTTTCAAGTGAAGTTGCAAGTATATTAAAGTCTAAGTTAACCAAGTCTTCTCGACCCATAAAGTAAATTGGTAACCTAAAGATGGAGGACATGGAGGACCTCACAGTCTTTGGATTGTAAAGGTCACAAGATTCAGGAGAAATTATAAGTCCGTCAAGTCCCAGGGCATCGGCTGAACGAATTATTCCCCCAAGATTGCCTGGCTCCCTTATGTCATCAAGGTAGAGAAACTTGCCAGAAGTCCTGTCAAAGTCCCTGTGAAGGTAGGAGTAGTAGGCTATGATGCCAGGAGATGTGACTGCATCGCAAAGGTTTTTGAAGATATTGTCAGAAAAGACAAAAAGTTTATCTTGATCTACATCTTTTACAATATTTTCAAATTTATTTGACCTGTAGGCAGACTCACTAAGGGCAAGATATTTAATTTCAAATCCTTCAGCCTCTTCTATTACTACAGGCTTCTCCACCATGAAGAGTTTATGCTCTTGTCTGTGTTTTTTTTCCAAAAGTCCCTTTAAAAATTTGTATGTATTGTTATTTTTACTTGTAATTATCATTTTTTCCCTCATTTTTAAAGAAAAAAGCCCCGAGGGGCTCTTAACTTTAATAAATTTTAATAAGCTTTATAAAAATTTGCTCTTATCCTTTAGATATTCCTTGACGTCAATTACTTCTCCATTGTCCATGATGATCTTGAAGGAGTAGTCATAGATGTAGGCTGCGGAAAGACCAAGTAGTGATGCTGGAAGGGCTAATAGCATGCCAATTGCAGATGTTGTTAGTGAAAGTGATAGGACAGTTTCGCCTTTATTTTCCACCAATAACCTGCTGGCATTTCCCTTTCTCCAGATTTCCTTTACGGCTTCAAGGATTTCGTCGAGATACTTGATTACATCGTCAACATAGCCTTTGCTAGATTTTCTTTCTCCGTGAGAGTCAGATTCTTTTTCTTTCTCATTTTCATAAACCTTTGAAGGCTCGATGTTGACGTCATACTTACCTTCTCTTATATAAGAGATTGCAACATCAACGTCGCCGTCGCTATCTAAAAGTGCCTTTCTTACAATGTCATAGGACGCTCCAGTTATATTTATTACATAGTCGATTTTTGTCATGTTAATCATAAAATCACCTCTAAGTCTTACTTACCCAAAAGATTTTTTTTTAATTTTATTTTTGGCTATTAACTTTTGCTGGGTCATGGTTTTCTGTAGCATTACCTTCCCCTGCTTGATTTTCAGTTTCTGGAACTTGGTAAACTGCATCCTTTTCTTCATCAACTATAGAGAAGAAAGTTCTACCTGGGTAGAATTTAACTTCAGTTTCATCAGGATATTTTAAAATTGTCCTTGCATCTTCATTTGCCTTTTCCCAAGTTATTGGTGCAAGTTTTCCCTTTTGAAGAAGAAGTCCTGTACCAGTCCCTATGTTTGCCATTTTTAAAGTTCCCTTAGGTCCAGCAACTACTCCCTTTTGGAATAAAACTACTAAATTGTCTGTGTCAAACTCTTGACCTGTTGCCTCGTCAATAACTGGTTGACCTTGGCGGATATATTTATACTTTCCAGTAGCTTCGTCATAGATAAAGTTTGTCTTGTACCTATTGTTGAAGTTTAAAGTAATTTCTCCTACATCAAGTCCTTCGATATTTGCTTCCTTGTCGTAGAAGTTAAGAGCTGCAGTGTTGTCATTTACGTCAACTCCCTTTTCCACAAGGTAGTTTTCAAGTTCTGGAAGGGAGATGTAACCATTGTGGGGTGCACGCTTGCCAACATTTTTATTTCTGTGGAATACAATTCCTTCAAGAGCAATCCCGTCAAGGTCCACAACATTTCTCTTTTTAACTTCTTCAAGTCCTGCAACTGAACCACCCCAGTGGGCATAGATTGCATTGTATTCCTTGGCAGTTTGAACAAAGTAAGGTCTTGCAGAACGAACTGGTCCCACATTTTCTGGGAAATTACTTTGGAAGAGTGCCATATATCTTGTGAACTCGCCCTCAACCCTGTACTCATAGATTATGTCTGCCTTGGAGATTTGTGCTTGAGGTCTTGCGTCGTCGTGGTTATCAAGCATAACTGCAAAGATTTTTTTCTTTGCTTGGTCCTCATTGTCTCTCTCTTCATGAGTAAGTGGTGTGTAATAAACTATTTTTTCTGGCTCTTTAACTTCTGGAGCTTGGTTTTTATTTTCCGTTGTCTTTCCACAGGCAACTAAAGTTGTAGCTACTAGGCCCACAAGTAAAAGTTGTTTAAATTTTTTCATTGTCTCTCCTCTTTCTCTTTAATTTCTTTTATGTATTAAGATAATTGTAGTTTATAAATATAAATATGTAAACAAGAGGATTTTTATAAATTTTTTGTACTCCAATAGTTTTTCGTGATAAAATTAAAACAAGCGGTGATTTTATGTTTTATCTTACAATAGTTCCTCTTTATTTTATTCGCTTGGCAGGATATTTTTTAACTGAGTACACAAGAATTATTAAAAATGAAAAAATAAGAAAGAGAGTCAATATTACTTGTCATGTCATAGCTTGGTTAATACTATTTTTCTACTTCGTAATAAGAAAATTTCTATAAAAATTTGCAAAAATGGGCGGTGATTTTATGAATATGTATCTTGAAATAATTATCTATTTTACTGCTCTGATTGGATACTTTTTATTTGGATACACAAAAATTATAAAAAATGAAAAACTTAGAAAAAAACTTTCTTTTATATTTTACCTCATAGCTGTGTTAATCCTTCTATATGAATTTGTCTTAAAAAAATTTATATAAAAATTTATAAAAAAATAAGGACTAGGTCTTAGACGACTTAGTCCTTTTACTTTTATTTTTATTTATAAATTTTAGTTTTCTTCTATAAACCTTTTGATGTCCTTGTCTGAACCCACAACTGTTAAGATGTCCTCTTCCTTAATCTTAAAATCAGAGTTTGGATTTACATAATTTTCTCCATTCCTCTTTACCATTAAGATATTGAAGTTGTAGTCCTCCCTTAGTCCAAGCTCAGTAAGTCCCTTTCCATTCATCTTGACAGGTGCCTTGAAGTCATAAAAGCTGTAGCCCTTGGAAATTTCATCTGAGTTTAACAAGTTGTCGTTGGAAAGATTATTTGCAAGTCTGTATCCAATATCTCTTTCTGGAAAGATGATCTTGTCAGCCCCACACTTTAATAAAATTTTTCCAAACTTATCAGATGTTGCCTTGGCAATAACTCTTTCAATTCCTGCTTCCTTTGATGCAAGGACTGCCATAACTGCTGGCTCAAGACTTTCACCAATGGCAACTATTGCCACGTCATAATTATTTAGAGCAAGCTCTCCTACTGCCTTTTCATCTTCAAGATCACAAACAATTGCCTCAGTAACATTGTCGTTAATTAAATCAATTTTTTCATGATCTGAGTCCACAACTACAACATCGTTTTTCAAATCGTATAATCTAGTGGCTACAGTTGAACCAAATCTCCCACAGCCAAATACAATAAATGTCTTCATAATTTACCCCACTATAATTTTTCCATAAGAATATCTTGTGTGCTTCTTATTTTTTCTATTTAAAATACTTATGCCAAGAGTGGCTGCTCCAACTCTACCTATATACATCAAAACTATTAAGATTAGCTTTGAAAGAGGACTTAAGTTTGGAGTGATTCCCCTAGTAACTCCCACTGTGCCAAGGGCCGATACAATTTCATAAAGGATATCAAGGTATAAGAATTTTCCATTTTCAATAATTGTTATCCAAAGTGATGAAAAAATTACCAAGAAAGATCCCAATGTAAATATACAAAGGCTCTTTAAGAGGGCTTCACGAGAAATTGTCTTGTGAAAAATTTCTGTTTCATCATTTCCCCTTAAAACAGATAGGGTTGAGAATAACAAGACCCCAAAAGTTGTTGTCTTAATACCGCCACCAGTGGAAGCTGGCGATGCACCAATAAACATAAGTATTATAGTTACAATAACAGAACCCTCTTGCATCTTGCCAATGTCGATAGTGTTAAATCCTGCAGTTCTAGATGTAGCTGACATGAAGAAGGAGGCCAAAATTTTTCCCTTTAAGCTCAAGCCTTCCATAGAACCACCCTTGTGCTCTAAGATAAAGAAGGCAAGACTTCCCACTAGAATTAGGATGCTTGTAATTGATATAACAACCTTGGAGTGGAGGGTCAAGTTCCTAAACTTCCTCTTCTTGTATATATCAAGATAAACTGTAAAGCCAAGACCACCAAAAATTATTAGAAAGGCTATGACAAGATTAACAGTTATGTTGTCTACATAGTCTACAAGGGAGTTGCCTATAATATCAAAACCTGCGTTACAAAAGGCTGACACTGCATGGAAGAGAGAAAATAAAATTCCCCTTTCCAAACCAAAGTCTGGAATGAATCTTGTTGCAAGTAAGACTGCCCCAATAAGTTCCACACTTAAAGAAAACTTAATAATGTAGATTACAAGTCTAATGATCCCCTTGCTTGTATCAGCATTAGTTTGTTCCTTTATAATTCTTCTCTGAGTGATTCCAATTTTTTTATTAAATGCAAGGGCAATAAGAGACAAGAAAACCATGGTTCCCAGTCCACCAATTTGTATCAAAGTTATAATTACAAGTTTGCCAAAAACTGTCCATTGGGTGGCGGTGTTGGCAACAATAAGTCCCGTCACACAAGAAGCTGATGTTGATGTGAAAAGGGCATTTAAAAATCCAATGGAATTTCCATCTGCCGAAGCAAGAGGAAGGTTTAATAAAATTGCCCCAAATAGGATCAAGCCAAAAAATGAAAGGCAGACCATGAGGGGTGGATTCTTTTTTAATTTTCTAATCATAATTTCCTCATTAAATAAATTTACTAAAACTTATTATACAAAAAATGCTCCCAAAAGGGAGCAATAATTTATTGTTCTTTTGCAATTTCAACTAGTTTTGCAAAGCCAGCTGGATCATTAATTGCCATTTCAGAAAGCATCTTTCTATTAATAGTGATGTTAGCTTTCTTAAGACCGCTAATGAATTTTGAATAGCTCATGCCATTAATTCTTGCAGCTGCATTAATTCTTGTAATCCAAAGTTTTCTAAAATCTCTTTTTCTTTGTTTTCTACCAATGTAAGCATAGTTAAGAGATTTCATAACAGCTTGGTTAGCAGTTCTAAATAATTTTGATTTAGCACCAAAATATCCCTTGGATTGCTTTAGTATATTCTTATGTCTTTTTTTAGCGTTAACGCCTCTTTTTACTCTAGCCATTTTTACCTCCTATTAAGGGATCATGTGATCAATTCTTCTTTGATCACCTTTAGAAACCGTACTGCTCTTTCTAAGTTTTCTTAGTCTCTTAGCAGTTTTCTTACCTGTTAAATGTCCTTTAAAAGCGTAAAATCTCTTAAGCTTTCCAGAACCTGTTCTCTTAAACCTCTTCGCGGAAGCTCTGTGAGTTTTCATCTTTGCCATAAAAATCCTCCTTAATTATCAGACTTGTCGCTGTCTTTTCTTTCTGAAAGGAACATAACTAAACTTCTTCCTTCCATTTTGGGTTTTTTGTCCACAACTCCATACTCAGAAATTAAATCATAAAACTTGTCGAGAACTTCTCTACCAAGATCAGTATGACCCATCTCTCTACCTCTAAATCTAACTGAAACCTTAACTCTATCACCGTTTTTTAAGAAATCAATAGCTCTATTGGCTTTAGTATTCAAGTCATGGTCTTCAATGTTTGGACTAAATCTTAGTTCCTTAACATTGATAACTTTTTGCTTTTTTCTAGCTTCTTTTTCTTTTTTCTCTTGCTCGTATCTGTATTTACCATAGTCCATTATACGACATACTGGTGGTTTTGCGTTTGGCGCAACGTTCACTAGGTCAAGTTTTTTAGATATAGCCAAGTCGATGGCTTGATTTCTGGACACAACGCCAAGTTGATTGCCCTCATCATCTACTAATCTGACTTCCTTTTCTCTTATCTCTTCATTGATTTGAAGTTCTTTAATTTCTAAGCACCTCCGTAAATTAAAAAAGCGGGCACCTAAAAAGATGCCCGCAAATTCATCGTAATTTTCAAATAACCTAAATGACTGAGCCATTAGGTGAGAAGCGGACTTCTTCTTTAATAACAAAGACAATAATAACACATAGATTATCTCTTGTCAAACACTTTTATACCAAAGATTTAATTTTTTGGTACAAAATATCTATAGCCACTTCGTTTTCGCCACCCTCTGGGATAATTAGGTCTGCATACCTCTTTGATGGCTCAACAAATTGGAGATGTGATGGTCTAACTGTTGAAAGGTACTGATCAATAACTGAGTCAAGTGACCTTCCTCTCTCAAGCATGTCCCTCTTAATCCTTCTAATGATTCTCACATCGGCATCAGTATCAACAAAAACTTTTATGTCCATGATGTCGATTAGGTTGACTTCATTAAAAATTAGAATTCCCTCAAGAATAATAATTGGTTTTGCTTCAACAATTTCCTTTTCTTTTTTTCTGTTGTGAAGGGCAAAGTCATAAATTGGTTTCTCAATAGACTTGCCATCCTTTAACATTTCTAAATGTTCAAACAAGAGGTCATTGTCAAAGGCAAGGGGATGGTCATAGTTAGTCTTAACTCTTTCTTCAAAGACTAAGTTTGATTGGTCCTTGTAATAGGAGTCCTGTTCAATAACAGAGACCTTGTCCCTTCCAATTAAATCAATTAGTTTTTTGGTAACAGTACTCTTGCCGCTACCACTTCCACCGCATATTCCAATAATACAGGCCTTATTCTTCATTTTCTCTCCTCAAAATAAATCCTTTTTTAATAGCTTGGTCGATTTTAATTTTAAAAATTTGCTTTGCCTTATTTGCAACGTCGATTTCTCTATCCTTATCATCTAACATCTTTTCTATCTTGTAGTCAAAATGTTTTACGCCAGGTCCAAAGATTTCAATTTCTTCACCAACAAAGACCCTATTTCTTTGTTCGATTGTCGCAATCTTTGTGTCCTCATCATAGTCTAATACAATTCCCACAAAGTCGTAACCCCTGATGTAGGAGTTGTCCTTATATACTTGTGAATTTTCGTTAGCTTGTCCAAAGAAGAAACCAGTTGTGAAGTCCCTGTGACTTACCTTTTTAATTTCTTCTAATAGTGATGGGTCGTACTTGTAATTTTCTGGATCTCTATAGTAAGCATCAATTGCCATCCTGTAAGACCTAATTACTGTTGCAAGATAATATTCACTTTTTACACGACCTTCAATCTTTAGGCTGGCAATACCAGCTTCAATCATCTCGTCAATGTGTTCAATCATGCAAAGATCCTTGGAGTTCATAATGAAAGTTCCCTCGTCGTGTTCTTCTATTGGGAAGTATTCTCCAGGTCTCTTCTCTTCAACTAGGTGGTACTTATACCTGCAAGGTTGGGCACAGTCACCCATGTTGGCATCTCTTCCAGTCATGTAATTTGATAGAAGACATCTTCCTGAGTAGGACATACACATGGCACCGTGGGCAAAAGTTTCAACTTCTATAGAGTCACCAACTTCTTTAATAATATCAGCTACTTCTTTTAGGCTTAGCTCTCTTGCCATTACAACTCTTTCTGCTCCTAGCTTTTGCCAGAATTTTACAGTTTCCACATTGGTTACTGACCCTTGAGTTGAAATATGGATTGGAAAGTCTGGTGCAACTTCCTTAACCTTCATAAACATACCTGGGTCAGCAACTATAAGGGCGTCAACTCCAATTTCATATAGTTCTTTGATGTAGTCCTCTACACCTTCCATGTCATGGTTGTGGGGAATTATGTTAAGAGTTACGTGGATTTTCTTTCCCCTCTCGTGTAAATAATCCGTTGCCCACTTAATATCTTCCATGGAGAAGTTTTTGGAAGCTTTTCTAAGTCCAAAACTCTCTCCTCCAAGATACACTGCATCGGCACCATATTCCACTGCAGTTTTTAATTTATTTATATCACCTGCTGGTGCTAAAAGTTCAATCTTCTTCATCTTTTCTCCTTACTAAAAGTATTCCGTCCCCAATGGGTATTACTGACGAGTCAAATCTCTCATCACCGGAAATATCTTTTAAAAACTTCCTAAGTCTTTTTACAATTGTTATCTTTCTTCTCTTAACTAGGGAGTCTTCTGCAATCATTCCCTTGAATAGAACATTATCGCAGAGGATTATACCTCCCTCATTTAAATTCTTAAGGGCCTCATCAAAATATTTTTCATATTGTCCCTTGGCTGCATCTATAAATATAAAGTCGTACTTTTCATCCAAGTCTAAAAGAAAATCATAGGCGTCACTGTGATGAACCTTTATCCTATCTTCTAGGCCCACTTCAAGAATATTTCTTCTCGCAATTTCTACCATTTCTTCTTTTAACTCTACGCTGTCAATTTTTTCTATGCACTTATTCCTCTTGGCAAAGGAAATAGAAGAATAGCCTATGGCAGTTCCAAGCTCAAGGATTTTCTTGGGCTTATGCATGGCAAGAAGGAAGTTGATAAACTCTTCACTTTCCCTCTCCACTATTGGAACGTGATTTTCTTCTGCGTAATCCATCATCTCGCGAAGTTTTTCATCTTTTAAATCTTTTAAATCTCTTAAATAATCCTCTATATAATCGTAATTTATATTTGGCATAATTCCTCTAAAAAAGGGAACCTCGTAGATTCCCTAAATATCCTAAACCTCCATAATAATTGGTAAAATCATAGGATTTCTCTTTGTGTTTTTGAAAATATATGATCTCAAGTTATCTCTTATATCAGACTTGAGTCCATTCCAATCCCTTAGGTTGTCACGTGAATCGTCGTTAAGAATTTTTCTAACAACATTCTTTGCATCTTCAATAAGGTCTTCTGACTCTCTTACATATACAAAACCTCTTGAAATAATGTCTGGACCTGAAACAACCTTACCTTCTTTTGTCAAGGAGATAACAACAATTATTAGTCCGTCTTCTGACAAGTGTCTTCTGTCTCTTAGGACGATGTTACCAACGTCACCAACTCCAAGTCCGTCAACAAGGATGTTACCAGATGGAACATCTCCAACAAGCTTTGCAGACTTTTGTGAAATTTCAAGACAGTTTCCATTTTCCATTATAAAAATATTTTCTTCATCCATGCCCATTTGTTGCGCAATCTTAGCGTGCTTCATAAGGTGTCTTACTTCACCGTGGGCAGGTATAAAGTATTTTGGTTTTACTAGACTCAAGATAAGCTTTAACTCTTCTTGGCATGCGTGACCAGAAACGTGAATTTCTGATAAGGTTTCGTAAATTACCTTGGCTCCTCTTTCAAGAAGTCTATTTATTACCTTGGTAACAGCATTTTCATTTCCTGGTATTGGAGTTGCTGAAAGGATAATTGCATCATTTGGTGTAAGCTGAATCTTTCTATGTTCCCCATAGGCAATTCTTGTAAGAGCTGACATTGGCTCACCTTGTGAACCTGTTGTAATTAATACAAGCTCACTGTCGTCATACTTATCCATATCTTTGATGTCAATGAAAGTATCCTTTTTAACCCTAAATTGTCCAAGCTTTCTCGCTGTTTCTGTTACATTTACCATAGACCTACCAGATAATACAACCTTTCTTCCATACTTTTCTGCAGAGTTAATAATTTGTTGAACCCTGTGAACATTGGATGCAAAAGTTGCAATAATAATTCTGTTGTCTGATAAACTTTGGAAAAGCCTATTAAAAGTTTCTCCTACCTTGGACTCACTCATTGTGTAGCCTTCTCTTAGGACATTTGTAGATTCACCAATCATGGCAAGTACGCCCTTTTGACCAATTTCTGCAATTCTAGTTAAGTTAATTGGCTCTCCACTAATTGGAGTGAAGTCGACCTTGAAGTCACCTGAGTGGTAAACATATCCAAGCGGTGTCTTGATTGCAAGGGCACAAGCATCAGGAATAGAGTGATTTACATTTATCCATTCAACTTCCATTTTTCCGAGTTTAACAACATCACCAGCGCTTACTACGTGAAGTTTGTCTCTAGAAAGTCTGTGTTCCTTTAATTTGTTTTCTAATAATCCAATTGTTAGTCCTGTTCCATAAATGTCTAGGTCTAATTTTCTTAGTACATATGGAATAGCTCCAATATGGTCTTCGTGACCGTGAGTTAGGACAAGTCCCCTTATCCTGTGTTTGTTGTTTTCTAGATAAGTTACATCTGGTATTACTACATCAATACCAAGCATTTCGTCTTCTGGGAAAGTCATACCACAGTCTATGATAATGATATCATCTCTATATTCAACTAGTGTAAGATTCTTTCCGATTTCGTGAAGTCCTCCCAGGGGAATTATCTTCACCTTATTTGTGTTTTTCATTAATTTGCCTTCTCCTCAATTTTGCGTTGGCAGTCTTCGCAATAACCCATAAATTTTAGAGTGTGGTCAACAATTTTAAAATTCTTCTCTTTCTCTATTTTAGCTTCTAGTTCATTTAAGTTGTCAATGTCAACTTCTTCTACTTTTCCGCAATTCATGCAAACGAGATGGTGGTGCCTATGTCCTTCACTTGGTACTCTAAGTTCATATCTCAAAATATTATCATCAAAAGCAATTTGATCTAAGACTCCAAGTTTGTGGAATAATTGCACAGTCCTGTAAATAGTTGCAATTCCCATTTCTGGGTCTTTTTTTGCAACTAAGTTATAAACTTCTTCTGTCGTCAAGTGTTTGTCCTTGTTGTCCAGAAAAATTTCATAGACTTTTGCCCTCTGTTTAGTGTATTTATATCCACTCTCTTTTAAGATTTTTTTAACAGGTTCAACGTTTCTTTTCATTTATTCACCGTCTAATTCATCCAATAGTTCTTCATAAGCTTTGCTTGCAACTTCTAACTCGTCATCATCGATGCCAGCAAGAAGCTCGTCACCATTTTCGTCCTCAATTATTTTTAAAATATATACTTCTGGATTTTCCTCGTCAGTATAGAGTGCGACATAATCAATGTCCTCAACAGAAAATTTTGCATCAACAAAAAATTCAACTTCTTTATCATTTTCGTCATATAGTTTTATTTTTTCCATCTTATCACCTATAAATTTATTCTATCCAGATAGGATTGCAGGATATAAGTCGCAGCAATTTTATCTATATATTTTTTCCTATTCTCTCTTCGAACAGAACCTTCTATTAAAACTTGTTCAGCCATTAAAGTGGTCATTCTCTCGTCAACATACTCAATTCCTACTTTAAATTTGTTTTTTAATTTTTCTGCAAACTTGATTACTTTTTCACTTTGAGGCCCAATAGTGTTGTTCATGTTCTTTGGAAGACCTACCACTACTTTTTCTACATTGTTCTCTTTTATAATTTCATGAATTTTCTCATAGGCTATCTTATTAGATTCTCTTTTTATTGTCATAAGAGGTTGTGCAGTAAGCATTAGGGCATCACTTATGGCCACCCCAATCCACACATCTCCTACGTCAAGGCCTAAAATTTTATTCATTTAACCACAACCTTTACAGGTACATATATAATATGTAAAAGAGATGGTCAAGCCATCTCAAATTTTTTCTAAATAAACTTTTAACATTTCTTGTAAAAGCTCGTCACGCTCTACTTCTTGTATCATGGATCTTGCATTATCATGGCTTGTGATATATGTGGGATCACCTGATAATATATATCCTATAATTTGGTCAGTTGGGTTGTATCCCTTTTCTTCTAGAGCATTATAAACTGTTCTTAAAATACTCTTAATTCTTTCTTGTTCCAAAATGCTTTTTTCAAAAATTTGTGTATTGTTATTTTGACCCATAATTACCTCCAAATAGATTATACCATAAAAGTATCTATTTTGACATTATTATAAGAGCTCATCTAGCTTGTTTAGAGCTTCTTCCACCTTGTCTAAGTCCTTTGCACCAGCAGTTGCCATATCAGGTCTACCGCCTCCTCCACCGCCAGCTACTTTGGCGATTTCTTTGATTAATTTACCAGCAGCAATTTTCTTGTCAACAAGATCCTTGGAAACTGCACATACAAAGTTTAGTTTATCATCATTTACTACAGCAAATAAAACAACAACTGATCCAAGCTTATTTCTAACTTCGTCAGCTAGGTCACGAAGAGTATTAACATCTACTCCATCGAACTTTTTGATTACATACTTGATTCCATTCTTTTCTCTAACATCACCTGTTATATCAGAAATTTGATCCTTAGCAAGATCATGTTCAAGTTTTTCAAGATTTTTATTTGCTTCTTTAAGATTTTTAATATTTAATTTTATCTTTTGAATTATTTCATCCTTATTGGATTTTAATTCACTAGCTATTTCTTCTTCTTTTGCACTTAAGTTGTTTAAATATTCATAAACAGCTGGTCCAGTAATGGATTCAATTCTTCTAACCCCATTACTTATACCACTTTCAGATAGAATTTTAAACATGGAAATCTCTGAAGTGTTGGATACGTGAGTACCACCACAAAGTTCACGAGAGTAATCTCCCATAGATAGGACCCTAACTTGGTCTTGGTATTTGCCTTCGAAAAGTCCAATAGCACCCATTTCCTTAGCTTCTTCAAGTCCTGTTACTTTCGTTTCAACTGGAAGTCCTTCAAAGATTTTTTCATTAACTCTTCTTTCTACTTCGGAAATTTCTTCTTTTGTCATTGCATCGAAGTGAGAGAAGTCAAATCTCATCCTATCAGCCATAACTAAGGAACCTGCTTGGTTTACATGGCTACCTAAAACATCTTTAAGAGCCCTGTGAAGTAAGTGAGTTACAGAGTGGTTTCTTCTTATATTGTTTCTTCTCTTAGAATCAATAATAGCCTTAACTGGTGCTTTTTCTAGCCTTCCTTCTTCAACTTTTACAAGGTGAAGGTGAAGTCCATCCTTAGTTTTCTTTGTATCAGTAACTGTTAACTTAAAGTTGTCTGAAATAATTTCACCAGTGTCTCCAACTTGACCACCACTTTCTCCGTAGAAAGTTGTCTTATCAAGAACTACAAGGCCTTCTTGACCTTCTTCAAGGGAATCAACAATTTCATCATCAGCAATTATTCTTGTAATATTTGCATCACATTCATCTTTTTCATAGCCTAGGAACTCATCACTAAGTCCTTCAAAAAGATGCTTGTTGTCTTGGTTAGCCCAGCCAACATTGGAGTCGTTTCTAGCTTCTCTGGCTCTTCTCTTTTGGTCATCCATTTCTTTTTTGAAACCTTCCATGTCAACGTCATAGCCGTCTTCTCTGAGGATTTCTTCTGTTAAGTCAATTGGGAAACCGTAAGTGTCATAAAGCTTGAAGGCTTTTTCTCCATCTAATAGCTTTTCATTGTTTTCCTTCATTTCATCTATGTGGGCCTTAAGTCTAACTAGACCACCATCAATAGTTTCCAAGAATTTTTCTTCTTCTCTTCTAATGATTTCTTTTATGGATTCTTTGTTTTCCTTAAGTTCTGTGTATTGTTCGCCCCAAGAGTTAATTACCATGTCAGCTATTTCATATAAGAAGGCTCTTTCGATGCCAAGTTTTCTACCATGTCTTGCAGCTCTTCTTATAAGTCTTCTAAGTACATAGCCTCTTCCTTCATTAGAAGGGACAATTGTATCAGAAATCATGAAAGTCATAGCCCTAATGTGGTCAGTGATTACCCTAAAGGAAATATCTGCATTTTTATCTTGGCCATATTTTTTGCCAGAAACTTTTGCAATTTCTTGGATAATATCTTTTATAGCATCAATTTCAAAAATGTTGTCAGTTCCTTGTAGGACAGTTGCAATTCTTTCAAGTCCCATACCTGTATCAATGTTTGGATGAGCTAGAGGCTTGTAGTTTCCTTCTTCATCCTTGTCGAATTGAGTGAATACAAGGTTCCAAACTTCAATAAATCTGTCGCCTTCTCCACCAGGTCTTTCATCTTCAGATCCGTGTTCAATTCCCCTGTCCACATAAATTTCTGAACATGGGCCAGATGGACCAACTTCTAGTTCCCAGAAGTTATCTTCTTTGCCAAGTCTAATTATTTTTTCTTCATCGATTCCCACTACGTCCTTCCAGATGTTGTAAGCTTCGTCGTCTTCATAATAAACTGTGACCCAAAGATCTTCTTTTGGGATTTCAAGATTGACTGTTAAAAATTCCCAAGCCCAAGGAATTACTTCGTGCTTGAAGTAATCACCAAAGGAGAAGTTCCCTAGCATTTCAAAAAATGTTGCGTGTCTATCTGTTAAACCTACGTTATCTATGTCGCCAGTTCTAATACATTTTTGGCAAGTTGTAACTCTTTTTGCAGGAGGGATTTCTTCGCCAGTGAAAAATTTCTTCATTGGTGCCATTCCAGCTCCTATTAAAAGAAGTGATTTATCATTTTTTGGAATTAGTGAAAAACTTGGTAGTATGAAGTGTCCTTTTGATTCAAAAAATTTTAAAAACTCTGTTCTTATATCGTGTAAACCTAAATATTTCATAAACAACTCCTATTAAAAATCCTCCCATACCCTGGGAGGATGTGCTATAAATATTATAATTATAAAGAATATGAATGTCAATTAGAGCTATACCTATCGTTGTATTTTATTTTGATAAAATCAACGAGTATAAAGATAATTGACGTCAATGGAACTGAGATAACCATTCCCCATACACCAAAGATTCCACCACCAATAATTATTGAAATTAAAATTACGAGTGGGTTGAGTCCTGTTGAGTCTCCAATGAGTTTTGGTGCAAGAATATTATTTTCTACCCATTGAACGATTACAAATAATATTAGAACCCAAAGGGCCTTCATTGGTGAGTCCATAAAGGCAAATAAAACTGCCGGCGCACAACCAAGGAAAGGACCAATAAAAGGAATTATATCTGCAACACAAGTTATAAGACCAATTATTATGGCAAAGTCCACTCTTAATACTAAGAGGTAGACCATTGTGAGTAAGCCCACAAATATTGCCATAAGCATTCTTCCTCTTATAAATTGTTGAAGGGCTATATCAATATTCCTTGTCAAGTAAGAGATGTCTTCTCTATGTTTATTTGGTATTGCCTTCTTCACTCTCAACATAAATCTTTCCTTGTCCACTGAAAAGTAGAAAGAAAAAATAATTATCAAGACTAACCTAAAGGCTGAAGTTAAAAATCCATAAAGTTTAGAAATCACATTTGATAGTGAACCCATTAGTGAACCTTGAACTTTTACTATTAAGTCGTTAATTGTACCTTTAATAGAGTCCAAGATGTTAGAAACTATTTGTGGAGTTTCTACATTTCCATTGACCTTTGGATTTGTTTCTTTGTAAATGTTTATAAAGTTCTTTGGTAGTTCGATGTTAAACTTGGCAAATACACTTGACAAGAAATTGTTAAATTCTCTTATTAATGTATCCACCATACCAGGTAAACTTGTAAGAAGATTTGAAACTTCGTTAATTGTTTTTGGAATTACAGAAACTATTAAAATTCCAAAAATAAGTATGGCTGAAATGTAAACTATTATTACACCAAACTGTCTCTTGACTCCCTTTCTCTCCAAGTAGTTTACTATTGGATTGATTATATAGGCAAAGATTATTGCAATTATAACCGATGAAAGTGTGTAGCCAAGTATTGGGAACTTATTAAAGAGTATATTTATTAAGTAAAAAATAAGTATCCCCAAAAATATTTTTGTGATAAGGCTTAGGTCTATATTTATTCTCTTCTTGCCTTCTATATACCTGTTCCCAATATTTATTAGATAGTATATTGCTAAAAATATTAAAAGAATAGAGAGGATGACAAGGGCATAAATCATAAATCTAGCAGCGTTACCAGATATTTGCTCTAACATAATATCACCTGTTCTTGAACTTTTTCATCCCTTGATTTATTTTTTCCACTACATAATCACATTCTTCTTTTGTGTTTTCGTGATTTAGGGAAAGTCTAAGCATAGAAAGTGAATCTTCTTCACTTCTTCCTATTGCCCTTAAAACATGAGATGGGTTAATGCTTCCTGCTGCACAAGCAGATCCAGAGGAAACACATATATCAAACATATCAAGATACTGCACCATGGTTTGAGGCTTAGTATTTTTTAAAGTGATATTTATATTTCCAGGAAGTCTATTTTCTATAGGACCATTTAAAATTATTCCATCTATATTCAAAAGTTTTTCTATTGTATAATCTCTCAAATCTCTTGTGTAAGATGAATAGTCCTCAATATTATTGTAAGCATCTTCCATTGCTCTTGCAAGTCCAACTATTGATGCAAGATTTTCTGTTGATGCCCTCCTTCCTCTTTCCTGTTCACCACCATCTAGGAAGTTATCTAGGTCTATTCCTTCTCTAAGGTATAGGACTCCGACTCCCTTAGGTGCGCCAAGCTTATGACCTGATAGGGAAAGCATGTCTACTCCAATGTCTTTGATTTTAAATTTTATATTTCCTATAGCTTGGACTGCGTCTGTGTGAAATAAAATATTTTTTTCTCTAGCTATTTTTGAAATTTCAGCAAGGGGTTCTATAGTTCCTATTTCATTGTTGACAAACATAATTGAAATAAGTCTTGTGGAATCTTTAATTGAATTTTCAATTTCTCTTAAGTCAACAAAACCTTCTGCATCAACAGAAACAAGGCTAGCTTGTCCTCCCCAGCTTTCGATTTTTTTTAGTGAATTTAAAACTGCTGGGTGTTCAATCCTTGATGAGATAAGGTGATTTTCTTGATTGGGTAAGAGTGAACCCTTTAGGGCCCAGTTATCTGATTCAGACCCTGAGGAAGTAAAGTAAATTTCACTTGCCTTTACTCCCAAGAGTTCTGCAATTTTTATTCTTGAATTTTCTATTGCTGCCCTAGATCTTTGACCCAGTGAATAGATAGCCGATGGATTACCATAATTTTCTTTTAAATAAGGAAGCATGGCTTCAAAAACACTGTCTGTAATCCTAGTAGTTGCAGCATTATCCATGTAAATCATAAGGGCCTCACATGTCTGCTAGGGTCATGGACTCCATGACACCTTCGATTTTACCTTGAAGTTTAGATAAGATATCTCTTGTTGCACAATCAGCTTGCTTGCCACAAGCAACATTTTTTCCAAGGTCGCAGCAGGAAAGAGAAATATCTCCCTCAAGGGCATTTATAATTTCTCCAATTGCAATGTTTTGTGGGTCTCTTGCTAAGACATAACCTCCTCCTGCACCCCTAATTGATTTGACAAGGTCTGCCTTTCTAAGAAGGGTGAAGAGTTGTTCCAAATAAGATTCTGAAAGATTTTCATCTTTTGCTATATCCTTTAAGGCTATGGGACCCTTGCCCATATTTTCCTTTAAGTTGTACATGGCCATTAGGCCGTAACGACCCTTTGTAGATAATTTCATCTAATCACCTCTTATAATGGATTAAAAGATCCCTTATCTTCATTGTTTTCTAACATGTTTTTTAATGTATACCAGGATAGGACTGCACACTTTACTCTTGCAGGCAAAGTTGAAATAGATTCAAAGGCAATGGCATCGTCAAGATCTTCCAGCTCATCTGGATCGTCAAGCTCTCCCTTTACCATACCAATAAATTTGTCTGCTCTTTCAATAGCCTCTTCAACTTTTATGCCCTTTACATTGTCACACATAATTGAAGTTGAAGCTTGAGAGATGGCACAGCCGTGACCTGTGTAGGATATATCTTCTATGGTGTCATCTTTAATCTTAACTTCAAGAGTGATTTCATCTCCACAACTTGGATTGTGACCAAGTTCTTTTTTTGTGTAGTCTTCTAACTCTCTCCTGTTGTGTTTGTTCCTGGAGTGTTCCAAGATTAATTCTGTGTAAATATTATCAAGATTCAATTCCTAAAATCCTCCTTACATCTTCAAGATGTTCAACGAAATAATCAATTTCTTCCACTGTGTTATAGATTGCAAAACTTGCCCTACAAGAGAAGTTTGAACCCAAGTACCTGTGAAGAGGTTGAGCACAGTGATGACCTGATCTTATGGCAATTCCATAAGTGTCAAGGATTGATGCAACATCGTGAGGGTGAGCTTCTTTAAAATTGAAAGAAATTACTGGGGCCCTGTTCTTGTCACTTGTCGTATAGACTTCAAGATAGTCTAGTTCTTTAAGTTTGCTATAACAGTAGTCAGTTAAAAATCTTTCGTAGTCGTCAATTCTTTCCATCCCATATTTATTTATAAAGTCAATGGCTGCTGCAAGGTTTACTGCCCCTTCAACATTGGCAGTTCCTGCTTCAAACCTTTGTGGTGCATCTAAGAAAGTTGTGTGGTCTTCGTAGACATATTCAATCATGTCGCCACCAGTAAGGAAGACATCCATCTTGTTTAAGAGTTCTTCTTTACCATAAAGTACACCAATTCCCAAGGCAGAGTACATCTTGTGACCAGAGAAGGCCATGAAGTCAACGTCAAGATCACTTACATTTACCTTCCTGTGAGGAACTAGTTGTGCTCCATCAAGAATGATTTTTGCTTCAGAATTTTCTCTTGCATACTTTACAATTTTTTCTATATCAGGATTTGTTCCAACAACATTAGATGCTCCTGTGATTGAAACTATCTTTGTGTTCTTGGTAACTTTTTCTTCGATTTCAGAAAATGGAATTTGCATATCATCGTCAACATATAAAAATTTTAACTTTGCTCCAGTTTTCTTGCAAACTTCTTGCCAAGGCACAAGGTTGGAGTGGTGTTCCATAATTGAAATTACAATTTCATCGCCCTCTTTTAAGTTATTTAGTCCATAAGAGTAAGCGAGAAGGTTTAAGGCTTCAGTTGCATTTCTAAGAAATACAACTTCTGATGCCTTTCTTGCTCCAATAAAGTCTGCTATCTTTTGTCTTGCATCTTCGTAAACTTCAGTTGATTTCATTGCAAGATAGTGGGCTCCCCTGTGAGGGTTTCCATTTTCACTTTCGTAAAAGTTTTTTATATTGTCAATAATTTCTCTTGGCTTTTGCGTTGTTGCACCATTGTCAAGATAAATTATTTGCTTTCCATTGGGTTTTAAATTTAAAAAGGGAAACTCTTTTCTAATTTCTTCTATTTCGTTTTTAGTAAACATTTAATTTCCTCTCTTTATAATCTCTCTAACTGCTTCCCAAACTTCGTCCTTTAACTTTTCATCTCCTAGGGCATCAATAGCTCCAGAGAACTTGGACTCAACTATTAGGGCTTCCGCTTCTTCATAGCTTATACCCCTAGACATTAGATAAAAAATTTGATTGCCATCAAGCTTACCAGAACTAGATGCGTGGTTACCAACAACATCATCTTCATGAGCAAGCATTAGGGGAACTGAGATTGAGTGAACTGTATCATCAAGTAGTATTGAGTACTCTTCTTCAGAACCCACTGCACCCTTAGCACCTTCTATAAATTGAAGGTTTGACTTAAAGTTCTTTGATGACCTACCCTTTAGGGCTCCATTAACTAAGATGTCTGACTCAGTCTTCTTGCCCTTGTGAATCATGTCATAGTTCATGTTGATGTACTCATCCTTTTGACCAAAGTAAATTGAATTTACATGGCCTTCAGAGCATTCTCCAATTAATTCACACTTGTAGTTTGTGTAAAGTCTAGCTGATCCAAGTTCATATTGGTGGACGCTGACTTTTGCATGGTCTTCTGTATAAACTCCTATAGATTCAAGAACTAGGGACTTGTCATCATCTCTTGCTATTACAAAAACTTCGACTTCAGAGTTTTCTTTTGCAAGGACTTTGATAACAGTATTCCTAAATTTTTCACTGCTGCCACAAGATGTGTAATCAAGGACAACTTTTAATTTTGAATCTTTTTCTGCAACTATGTGATGAAGGTCAAAGAGTTCAGAATATTCATCGTCAAGTTCAAACAACTTGAAGGCTTCTTCTGTCTTTCCTTCTTCACTTGTGTAGGACTTATAATAGTTTAGGTATTTCCTATTTAAATCTAAGACGTCATTTGATATGCCGTACTTAATATTTTCAAACTCAGAAATTTCTCCTGGATTATCTTCTCCTACTTCTCTATATGATTTCCCTTTAATTTGGGGAATTTCTATTTCTGCTTCATTTACCCTTAAGAAGTCAAAAGTCTTAAAGGCAATTTCATTTCCTATTAATTTATTCATCTTTCACCTACCCAATTGCTCCAACAAGTTCAAGATTAATTAAGTTATTCATCTCAACTGCGTATTCCATAGGAAGTTCCTTAGCTATTGGCTCAGCAAAACCTCTTACTACCATTTCCTTGGCCTCTTGTTCAGAGATACCCCTGGACATTAGGTAGAAGATAACTGAGTCGCTAATCCTTCCGATTTTTGCTTCGTGTCCAATATCAATATTATTGTTTTCAATTTTAATTGTAGGAATAGTGTCTGATCTTGACTTATTATCAAGCATCAAGGACTCACAAGATGTTGCGTTCTTTGCGCCAACAGCATTTTCTTTTATTTCAACAAGTCCCCTGTAAATTGCAATCCCACCAGATTTTGAAATTGATTTTGTATTTACAGTTGAAGTAGTGTGTGGTGCTGCGTGAACAACTTGTGCTCCAGTGTCAAGATTTTGTCCTTCACCTGCAAAGGAGATACCAGTGAATTCACTAGATGCATTTTCTCCCACAAGGATTGACGCTGGGTAAAGCATGGAAACTTTTGAACCAAAGGATCCTGAAACCCATTCAATCTTTCCATCTTTTTCAACGATTGCCCTCTTAGTGTTGAGGTTGTACATATTTCTTGACCAGTTTTCTATTGTTGAATACCTAAGAGTTGCCCCTTCTCCAACAAAAAGTTCAACTGCACCTGCGTGTAGGTTTATAACATTGTACTTTGGAGCAGAGCAACCTTCTATAAAGTGGCAGTAAGCTCCATCTTCTATAATAATTAGTGTGTGTTCAAATTGTCCTGCACCTGGAGCATTAAGTCTAAAGTAAGATTGTAGAGGAATATCTACATTTACTCCCTTTGGCACATATACAAAGGATCCACCAGACCATACAGCATAGTGAAGAGCTGCATACTTGTGAAGGTTAGGTGTGATACACTTGCTAAAATATTTTTTTACAATTTCAGGATATTCTTTAAGTCCTGTTTCAAAGTCTGTATAAATTACACCTTGGTCTGAAAGATATTTTTGGATGGAGTGGTAAACAACTTCGGAGTCGTATTGAGCTCCAACACCAGAAAGCATGGATTCCTTTTCTGCTTCAGGAATTCCAAGCTTATCAAAAGTATCCCTAATCTCATCAGGAACATTTTTCCAGTCGTCAGACATATCTGCATCTGGTCTTATATAAGTTGTGATTTTGTCCATGTCAACTTCAGAAAGGTCTGGACCCCATTTTGGATTTTCTTTTTCGTTAAAGATCTTAAGAGCCTTAAGTCTACTTTCAAGCATCCATTCTGGTTCGTCCTTTTCAGCAGAAATTTGTCTTACAATTTCTTCTGTAAGTCCCTTCTCAGTCTTTGACCTAAATGTGAATTTATTTTTAATGTCATAGACCCCACGGTCCATGTCTTCTACATAAGTTTTTTCTACCTTCTTAACCAAATTATTTCACCTCTTCTCTTATCCAGTTAAATCCTTCTTTTTCGATTTTATCGATTAGAGAAGCGTCTCCTTCTTTTACAATTTCACCATCTAATACAACGTGAACAAAGTCAGGTTTAATGTTGTCGATTAACTCCTTGTGGTGAGTGATAATTAAAACTGCATTGTCCTTGTTTAAATATTTTTCAATACCACTTGATACAATTCTTGTTGCATCAACGTCAAGACCTGAGTCTGTTTCATCAAGAATAGCAAGCTTAGGCTTTAACATTAACATTTGAAGAATTTCATTTTTCTTCTTTTCTCCACCAGAGAAGCCTACGTTTAAATATCTCTCTGCGTAAGAAGAATCCATTTTTAATTCTTCCATTTCCTTCTTAATTTCTTTTTTAAATTTTAAAATTGAAATTGTCTTGTCTTCCTTTAAAGACTTTGCAGTCCTAATAAAGTTTTCTACGGAAATTCCAGGAACTTCTTCTGGAGTTTGGAAGGACATAAATAGTCCCTTGTTTGCTCTCTTATCTGTAGTAAGATCTGTTATGTCTTCACCATCTAAGAAGATCTTTCCGCTTGTTACATTGTAAACAGGATTGTCCATGATTACATTGGCAAGAGTAGATTTACCAGAACCATTTGGCCCCATGATTACGTGAACTTCGCCGTAATTAATTTTCAAATTTATATTTTTTAAAATTTGTTTTTCCTCTACGCCTGCGCTTAAATTTTCTATTCTCAATAACTCTGTCATACTTCCTCCATTTATTAAAAATAATTCATACAAAATTACTATGTTTTTTTCTATTAACTATAATAACACAAGTTTTTTAATTAGCAAGTAATTATTGCAAATAAAAAAACTAGGCTTAACCTAGTTTTATGAAAGCATAAATGCCGACTCTATGTGATTGATTTCCTTCTCATTAAAATAAACTTCGATTATGTCAAAGCGAACCATAATATCAAAAAGCCCCTTTGCCATAATGTAAGCTGTTGCTGTTTGAATAATATTTTGCATCTTGTAATCTGTGACAGCTTCGTAAGCATCTCCATACTTTCTCGAGTTACGTGACTTCACTTCTACAAAGACAAGTTCATCCTTGTCACGTGCAATAATATCTATTTCTGTCCCAAGGGCACGATAATTTCTATCTAATATAATATAGCCCTTGTCCTCTAAAAATTTTGTGGCAATATCTTCCCCACGATTACCGAAAAATAAATTATGTCCTACCATGATTTTATATTCTTTAAAAAAGTTTTTCTGTGCATGTCACTTGGACCGTAAGCTTTAAGAGCTTCTCTGTGATATTTTGTTGCGTAGCCCTTGTGCTTTTCAAGTCCATATTGGGGATATTCTTCTGCCCACTTCTTGCATAAATTGTCCCTGTAGACTTTTGCAACAATAGATGCACAGGCAATGGAGTAGCAAGACTCGTCACCCTTAACTATTGCCTTTTGAAAAATTCCAGTGTCAATAGTTTCTGCATCAATTAATACACAGTCAGCTTCGATTTTATTATTTTCACTGTCTCTTAAATTTTCAAGAGCGTTGATCATGGAGATGTGGGTTGCCATCCTAATATTTACCTTGTCAATTATGTCAGCATTTGCCCTGCCAATACCAACTGCAATTGCAGATTCTAAAATTTTTAAGTAGAGGGCCTCTCTCTTCTTGGGAGATAATTTTTTGGAGTCATTTACCCCCTCAATGTATTCTCCCCTTGGCATAATTACTGCGCAGGAAACTACGTCGCCAAAGAGACAGCCCCTTCCAACTTCATCTATGCCGCAAATATTTTTGTAGCCCTTTTCATAATATTCTTCTTCAAAATTATAAAAACTCATCAGGAACCTCCAATGTAATCCTGCCAAGGATTCCCTTCCTAAATTCATCTAGGATAATGCCAGAGACTTTCTCATAGTCGATGTAGCCACCACGCATTAGGGCTCCCCTCTTACTTCCAATTTCATCCATGATTTCAATTCCAGTCATGTCATGGATATCTTGAAGCTTATATCTTTCTTCTAAAGAAGAAGGAGCAATTTCCTTTAACTTTTCAATTAGTCTCAAGGCAAGAGTCTCCCTGTCCATGATTTCATCTTTTATGGCACCAGTGAAGGCAAGGTTAAGTCCAACCTTATCTTGGAACTTTGGCCAAAGAACTCCTGGCGTGTCAAGAAGGTGGAGCTTGGGATGAATTTTTATCCACTGGTTGACCTTGGTAACTCCTGGTCTGTTTCCAGTCTTAGCTGATCTTGTGCCTGATATTGAATTGATAAAAGTTGACTTGCCTGAGTTCGGAATCCCAACAATCATAGCACGTAGGGGTCCCTTGTTAAGGCCCTTGTCTTCAAATTTTTTTATTTCTTCTGCCATTAGTTCTTCCGACTTATTTACAACGAGTCCCACATTGGGCTTCATTGCATTGTAGGAGACGGCAAAGTTGTTCTCATCAGTTAGTCTGTCCATCCAAAGGTCGTTTAACTTAGGATCAGAAAGGTCTGACTTGTTAAAAATAAGAAGTCTCTTTTTGTTTTTTAAGAGGTCATCAAAGAGAGGATTTCTACTTGAGAAGGGGATTCTGGAATCTATAATTTCTATTACAAAGTCAACGAGCTTTAACTTCTTCTCAATATCCTCTATGGTCTTCTTCATGTGACCAGGGTACCAGTTTATATTCATTTAATCACCAAATAAAACCTTATCTAAAATTTTTATTGCGCCATCATGGTTGTTGTCATAGTCAGAAACAACATCGGCAACTTCCTTTAAGACATCAACAGCATTTATCATGGCAAAGCCAAGTCCAACATTTTCTACAAGCATCTTGTCGTTGGAGTCGTCGCCAATAGCTGCAACTTCTTCTAATTTTATATTTCTATTTTCTGCATACTTCTTTACGCCAAAAAACTTGTCCCCATTCTTTTGAAGGATTTCCAGCATCCACTTTGGATGTCTCTTTATCTTCATAAGATGGAAGTTGAACTTGTCATCTCCAATTCCATCTTTTATATTCCTTCTAAGTTCAACTAAGTCGTCGTGACTTCCTGCAAAAACAATTGAAAGAGGATGACCTTCAAAGTCATCAAAGTTATCAAGTCCAAGATTTCTTCCCCTAAAGGCATCCACATAAGTCCCTTCAAGAGAATCAAAATTCTTTTTCTTGTATAGGAGGTCAATCCCATCTTCCCTCTCAACGTGAATTGTGGAATAGACCTTGTCATTATTGTCAAAGGACATAATTAAATCTACATCTTCCTTTGACATGGGATTTACAAATTCAAGTTTTCCAGTTTTGTTATTCTTAATAATATTTCCATTGTTGCAAATTAAATCTATCTCAAGATCTTCGCCCACAAACCTATGAGCAGTGTAGAATTCTCTTCCAGTTGCAACCACGGGAATAATATTGTTAGCTTTTAATTTTTCCACAAAGGGCCTAAAGGATTCTGTCATCACCTTATCGCTTGTTAAGAGAGTTTCATCCAGGTCCATTGAAAGCATTTTTATCATAAATCACCTTTTTTCTTCAGCTTAATTATACGTTAAACTTAAAGACAATTACGTCGCCATCTTCAACGACATAGTCCTTTCCTTCACTTCTAATAAGTCCCTTGTCCCTAGCATTTGCCATAGAGCCAGAGTCAACAAGGTCTTGGTAGGAGATTGTGTCTGCCTTAATAAATCCTCTTTCCATATCTGTGTGGATTTTTCCTGCAGCAACTGGTGCCTTGGAACCCTTTTTAATAGTCCAAGCCCTAGTTTCCATTTCTCCAGTTGTTATAAAGGAGATTAGGCCAAGAAGCTTGTAGCTTGACTTAATTAACTTATCAAGACCTGAGGAGTCAAGACCAAGCTCTTCTAAGAATAATTCCTTTTCATCTTCATCAAGGGCAGCTATTTCTGATTCAATTTCTGCAGAGATAACTACAACTTCGTCACCAGTTTTTTCTGCGTATTCTCTTACTGCCTTTACATACTTATTGTCATCCTTAGTTAGTTCACCTTCTGCAACGTTACAAACATAGATAACAGGTTTTGCACTAAGTAGTGAGTAGTTCTTGATAATTTTCTTTTCTTCCTCATCAAGTTCAACTTCTCTTGCAGACTTTCCCTCTTCAAGGGCAGTCTTAATTTTTTCTAAAAGGTCCCTTTCCTTAGCAAGATTTTTTTCAGCTCTTGCTTTTTTTGCAACCTTTCCATACCTATTTTCAACTTGCTCAAGGTCAGAGAAAATTAATTCTAGGTTTATATTTTCAATGTCACGCAAAGGATCAACTGATCCATCAACGTGAATAATATTTTCGTCGTCAAAACATCTTACAACGTGGACAATGGCATCAACTTCACGGATATTTGATAAAAATTGGTTGCCAAGTCCTTCCCCCTTGCTGGCTCCCTTAACAAGTCCAGCAATGTCATAAAATTCTATATTAGTGTAGATAATTCTTTGTGAGTTATTTAGCTTTGAAAGAACTTCTAGTCTTTCATCAGGCACATTTACAACCCCAACATTTGGTTCAATTGTTGCAAAGGGATAGTTTGCAGCTTCTGCACCAGCACTTGTTAGGGCATTAAATAAAGTAGACTTACCAACGTTAGGTAGTCCCACGATTCCAAGTTTCATTTAAAAACCTCCATTCAAAGTAAAATTATATCACAAGCCACTTTTTTAGTCATTTTATTTTAATTAGTCTTAGTCCTCAACTTGTAAAATTTTTATAAAGTCATAAGTTTTTGTAAAGTTGTAAATTTTTTATTAATTCACAAATTTCTACTAAGTCATAGTTTTCTATGAAGTCATAACTTTCTATAAAGTCATAAATTTTTACTAGCTTGTGAATATACAATAAGTTATAAAATATAAAAATTTGAAATGATTTTGCTTCAATCTTTTCTATTATTTAGCTAAGATGGGCTTACTAATCTTTTATTTAAATATTTTTTATTGTATAATGAGTTTATCAATTATTAAAGAGGTGAATAGTATGAGTGCCATCGTCATAAATGACCTGACAAAGGGCAAGGGTAAAGATAAAGTTTTACAAAAATTAAATCTTGAAATCCTTGAAGGAGAATTCTTCTCCCTACTTGGAACTGAAAAATCTGGAAAGACTACTCTTGCAAGAATTATAATGGGATTTTTAAAACCTAATAGCGGATCTATTAAGGTTTATGATATGGATTCATTTAAAGAATCAAAAGAAATAAAAGAAAGCGTGTCTCTTGTGCCAGAAGATATGATCTTCGATTCAAAGATCAAGTCCTTCGCACTATTAAAAAAGACACTTAATGCTCACAACCTATCCAACACAGAAGACATTGACATCCTCTGTGATTATTTTGAATTTAATTCAAACTTAAGGGTTTGTGACTTGAGAGACAGGGAGAGAAAACTCTTAGCTATTATTAACGCCCTAGTTATTAAGCCAAGACTTTTAATCTTAGACAATCCTTCTAAGTTTTTAGATGACAAGGACATTGACAGACTCTTCTCTCATGTGAAGAAATTAAATGAGCAAGAAAACCTAACAGTTTTACTCCTATCTGAGTCACTAAGAGAGGCAAAAAAATATTCTGCTCGTATTGCCTACCTATCTGATGGTAAGGTTCAAGACATTGAGTACAACAACGTAAAGGCAGCTGGAGATAAGGTCCTAAAAATTGATTCCTACAGGGGCAATTTAAATTACTTTACTTCCATTGGGGCAAGAATTATCAAGGATGAAGAAGATGAAACTATCCTTTACTTCGACGGTCCTCTTCCAGAACTTTCAAAAGTTATCTATGAAGAAGGTCTAGAAAACTATGTCCTTGAAGATGCTGAGTTAAGCGACAAGGTTGAAGCTTACTACAAGGGAGAAAACGCAAAACTTCCAAGAAGAAAGACTGAAGCTCCAGTGGAATCTAAGGACATCAAGCTAGAAGAAACTTCAACTATAGAAGCAGATACTATTAATGGAGTAAGTGAGGCTACTGTTAAGTTGGACCAAGCTGTTAACAACTTCAATAGTGTTGAAGGCATAAGCGAAGATGAAATGGAAAAAGATACAGTCCACAACACAAAGACAAATCTTTTTGTTGACGAAGACTATACTGAAGCAGTCCTTGGAGAAAAAAATCCTCAAGTGACTCCAGCTGAAGAAGTTGAAGCTCCTAAAGAAGAAAAGGCTTCTCCTGACACAATAGTATTTGAAACCTCTAATGAAGGCATCTTCAACGCAAGTGAAGAAACAAAGCTAAAGGAGGACAAAGATGATATTTAATATGGAATTTAAATCAAACTTTGCAAAGATGATTTCTTGGGCCATTGTCCTAATAATTTTACTGGGACTTATGCTTGCCTTTTATCCCTTCCTTGCAGAGTCACAAATGAATTCGCTCTTTAATTCAGTTTTAGAAAGTTTTAACGAGCCGACAAAAAATATCTTGGGCTTTTATGAAGGCATGGATATAGTAAACATTGGCGACTATCTTGCCCTAGTTTACCACTATCTTGGAATATTAATTTTTGTATTTGCAATGCAACTTGGAGCTAACTCCCTTGCAAAAGAACAGTCTTCAGGTAACATTGAATATATTTATTCAAACCCAATTTCTAAATCAGAAATTGTAACTGGAAAGTTCACAGCAAATATTTTAATTTATATTTTATTCTTAATAATAATGGCACTTGCAAGTTTTGGACTTGTGCTTGGAGTTTCTTCTCTTGGAAGCGACACTCCACAAGTTACAAGCTTTGAAATTATTGAAGGACTTGTAAAAGTTTTCGTTGGACTACTTGGCTCTGGCCTTGTCTTTATGTCCATTGGATTCTTCTTCTCTTCAATGTCTAAGTCAGCCCTACATCAAGATGCAGTATCTGCACTTTTTGTATTCCTTCTTGTACTACTTACAATTGTAGGAAAAGTTATTGGCAACGTCTTTGGAATGGTAGTTACTTACTTCCCTAACGAAGCCTTTAGACCTTATAGTTTTGTCAGCGCAAACCTAAACCTATTTGGCCTAATAGCAAATGCAGTGATATTTATCTTGATGATAGTATTGACTTACACAATCTATTCAAATAAAGAACTTAAATATTAATTTTAAAAAACTATCTTGGATGACCAGGATAGTTTTTTTGCGCTCAAAATTATTTTTCATAAATTTTAATTTTATAAATTTGTCAGAATTATTATCTCTATCACGAATATATAAGTGAAGGAGGAAATATGGATAATAAAGACTTGATAGAAAGGCTAAAAAAGAAAGATGAAGATGCCCTTTATATATTTATTGAAGAATATGGAAAAATATTAAAAGGTGTTATTTCAAAAACACTTTGGAAATATCCAAACCTTTGGGAAGAAGCTATGAATGATGCTCTCTTAAGTATATGGCAAAATATAGAATACTTTGACCCAAGTAGATCCACTTTTAAAAATTGGTGTGCCCTTGTTGCTAAATACAGAGCCATAGATATTCTTAGAAAAGAAATAAAATTTGAAAGCCTTAGACTAGATGAAGATTCAAAAACAGTAGATTCAGATTTATATTCAAATCTAGAAATAGAAGAAGTACTTTCACTTTTAAATGATGAAGATAAAAAGCTTTTTGAAAATATTTTTATCCACGGTCTCTCCTATAAAGAAGCAGCATCAAAACAAAATATTTCCACAGCAAATGCCTACAAAAAAGTTAGCAGAGGAAGAAATTTTTTAAAAAAATGGAGGGAAAGTTTTTATGAAAAATAATATTTATGATGAATTAAACGACATGAAAATAGAATATGAAGAAGTTCCTCTTAATGATTTCGAAAGAGAAAAACTCAAAAAAACTGTTAGATCATTAAAAATAAAAAATAAGAAAAATAAATTTAATAAAAGAATTGTAGCAATA
>OBLF01000331.1_pt1 | contig 55089 bp, 74 predicted proteins | sample 1519231 | NCBI WGS metagenome assembly OBLF01 (sample SAMEA2602895, study PRJEB22501) | metagenome
CGCCGGTGATGAGGCCCAGAGAAGCCATGACCGTGCCGCCGGGGACGCCGGGAGCGCCGATGGCGAAGATGCCCAGCAGCAGGATAAACAGGATCATATTGCCGAGGCTGGGCAGCTCCCCGTAGAGCACCTTGGAGACGATCATCACGAAGAAGGTCTCCGTCAGGGCGGAGCCGCACAGGTGGATGTTGGCGAACAGGGGAATACCGAATTCCACCATGTCGGAGCGGAGCACGGAGCTCTTCCGGGCACAGTCCAGGGCCACGGCCAGGGTGGCGGCGGAGGACATGGTGCCCACAGCCGTCAGGTAGGCGGGGCCGTAGTGCTTTACCACCTCAATGGCGCTGCGGCCGGAGTAGGCACCGGCGAAGCCATAGAGAACGGCCATCCAGATGTAGTGGCCGATCATCACGATAACGATGGCCAGCAGGAAGGCGGGGAACTGCTTGGTGATGGTGCCGTCATAGCTCAGACCGCAGAAGGTCAGGGCGATGAACAGGGGCAGAATGGGAATGACGATCTTCTGGACCACGCTGAGAACGATGTTCTGGAACTCCTGAAGCACCACGGTGATGGTTTTGGCCTTGGTCCACACGGCGGCCAGGCCGATAAGAACGGAGAACACCAGCGCGCTCATCACCGGCATGATCTGGGGAATGTCCAGCTGGAAGGCCACGCCGGGCAGGTCCTTCAGACCTTCCATGGTGGAGGCGATGGGCAGGTGGGGCACCAGAATGTAGCCGGCCGCCATGCTCATGGCCGTGGCCAGCACGGTGCTGACATAGGCCGCCGCAATGGCCACCAGCAGCATCCGGGTGGCGTTGGAGCCCATCTTGGTGATGGAGGGCGCAATGAAGCCGATGACGATGAGGGGCACGCAGAACATGATAAGCTGGTTCATAACGTACTTGAGGGTTACCACGATCACCATGACCTTTTCCGGCAGGAAGAGGCCCAAGAGAATACCGACGGCAATGCCAATCAGCAACTTTACAGGAAGGCTCATGCCTTTTTGGGTAGTCATAAAGAAATCCCCCTGAATTTTAAATTTGAAAACACACGCTGCTCCGCTGAAATGACCGCACCGGCGCAGCGGAGCCTGTGCGCCGAAGAAGTGCTGTTACTGCGGGTCCGGCTGGCCGGTCATGATCCGCAGGATCTCCCGGTCCGTTTCCCGCATACCCAGACGGCCCAGGCGGCCCACATTGTCAATGGTATTTTCCACGCCCTTGGTGACGATGCCGTCGCCGCCGTAGAACTGCTGGTCGTCCTGGATCATCTGCCAGCCCATGATGCCCGCGTCCACGGAGGTGGCGATCTTGGCGGCGCAGGAAGCCTTCGCCCCATCGCAGACCATGCCGGAGACGATGGCCAGGGAGTTGACCAGCGTGTGGGAGATCACCCGCAGGTCCCCGCCATTGAGCCAGGCGATGGCCGCACCGGCGGCGCAGCCTGCACAGACGGCGCCGCAGTAGGCGCTGAGGCGGCCGATGCCGGTTTTCATGTGGATGGCGAACAGGTCGCTGAGGGTCACGGCCCGCAGCAGCTTCTCGTGGGACACGTTCAGCTCTTTGGCATATTCGATCACCGGGACGGAAGCGGTGATGCCCTGGTTGCCGCTGCCGGAGACAATGATGACCGGCATTTCGCAGCCGTTCATCCGGGCATCGGAGCCTGCGGCGGCCATATAGCGGGCCCGGAATTTCACGTCGTCTCCATAGTGGTTTTTCAGGACCTTGCCCACATTGGCACCGTAGGGATGGGTCATGCCCTCCTGGGCGATGGCGTAATTGTAAGAGATCTGCCGCTCCACGATTTCCCGGACATCCTCCACATCCATGGTCTCGGCAAAGTCCAGGATCCCCGCCACCGTCAGGCAGCTGTGGTCGGTGAGGCCTGCCGCCGCACCGGCTTCGGTGGTACTTTCCGCGGTCATCAGCACTTCACCGTTTTTCTGGATCAGCACGATGTTGGTGTGGTAGTCGCAGATGCGGAGCTTCACGGTGTCCGCCCCTGCCCACAGGGTCAGGATGATGTCAAATACCACGTCGCCCTCGGCGGGCTTTACCTGGATCTCGTGGGTGTCCATATAGGCGCGGATGGCCGCCTTCTGGGCATCGGTAACATCGGCGATGACCTCCAGAATCCTGTCGGCATCCCCGGCCACAATGCCTGCGGCGGCTGCCGCCTCAATGCCCTTGAGACCGCCGGTGTTGGGCACGACAACGCTCTTCACGTTCTTGATGATGTTGCCGCTGGCCTCCACCAGGACCCGTTCAGGCTCCCTGCCCAGTACCTCTCTTGCCTTGGCCGCGCCGTAGGCAAGGGAAATTGGCTCTGTGCACCCCATGGCAGGGATCAGCTCCTCGTGGAGGATCTGCACAAAGCTGCGGTATCTGGGATCCGATTTTTCCATGCTCTTCCCCTCTTTCTCTTTGATTCCGGCGGACTGCGCCACACAGGAGGCGCCCCGCCGGAGCCTAGCCTGTTCATTATATATAAAATGTGCAGGGACCGTCAAGCCAGCCGTTTGGTAGGATTATCAGTGCTCAGAAAACCGGAAAAAGCACAGGACATTTTGGCAGCGGCCGCATACGATGAAACAGAAGTCTGCAGCATGAGGAGCGCTGCTTATGAATTACTATACCGGAACCTGCCGGGGCGGCTGCAGCCAGTCGGACCCATGCGGCGGGACCTATGTGACGATTCAGGGACCTGTGGGCCCGGAAGGCCCTCGCGGAGAACAGGGGCCGCGGGGAGAGCGGGGGCCCATGGGCCCCCGGGGCATTAAGAGGGAGCAGGGGATTCAAGGTCCTCAGGGAGAAAAGGGCGACCCCGGCGAAAAAGGAGAACAGGGTATCCAGGGACTCAAGGGAGAACCCGGAGAACAGGGCCCCCAAGGGGAAAAAGGCGACCCCGGTGAAAAGGGAGAGCAGGGCATCCAGGGACTGCAAGGTGAAAACGGCGAAACGCCTGTCATCACCGTTGCGGAGGATACATCCTTAAGCTATAAGCTGCATTTCAAAACCAGCACCCAGGAGCTGACCACACCGAACCTCTTTGCGCCGCTTACGGAATATCACGTGGATCTTTCCGCCACCGGCAGCACTCTGACCATTCCGTTGAAGGACCTGGTACTGACCTATCAGAACACCTCTTCCAGCGCCCTGCGCATCAGCATTGCGCCGAAGGACACCACAGCCCCGGTCCTGGCGGACATCCGCCGAACGACTATCTATGACAACAGCACCATGGAATCCCAGACCCTGAACAATTCCACGATTTCCAATACCGTTCTGCTGGACGGCACCGTCTATACCAATTCCCAGGAGACCCATGTGATGAAGATCCGCCAGCAGGACCTGGCCACCAAGCTGTGGTCCCTATGCGAGGTACATTCCTTCCGCTCTGCCGGCGGCGCCCGCTCGTCGGTCCGCATCCAGTGGGTGGAGGATAACGTGTCCTAGGAGGTCCCTACGGCATAACGAAAAACCGCTCCTCCGAAGTCCGGAGGAGCGGTTTTGAATTCAGAAGAACAGGCTGCCGAGACCTGTGGAGGTCAGGAACAGGATCAGCATGACCACCGGGACCACGTAGCGCATCATCACGCTGTAAAGTTTGGCCCGGCCAAAATGCTCCCCGTTTTTCTCAACCTCGTCAATGATCCACTTGGGACCGATGACCCAGCCGATGAGGATGCTGGTCAGCAGGCTGATGAAGGTCAGGCTGGGGCCGCTGGCCATGCCCTCCTTGCCCAGGAACACGTAGACGGCGGGAATGATCATCATGCCGGCCAGGAAGGCCACGCCGGTATCGAAGATCTCGACCTGGTTGTTGGCCTTGTTCAGGTCCACATCGTCCTTGACATAGCTGCCATAGGTGATCATGATGCCCATGCTGACGCTGAGGGAGAAGAACAGCTGGCTCATGGCATCCAGCACCACGTTCAAAAAGCGGGAGACCGTCATGCCGGTGAAATCCGGCTTCAGGTAGACGGCCAGGCCCTCCAGGCCGGTGCGAGTGGCGCCGGTCTCATCCGTGTGGGACAGGGTCAGGGCAAACACAGCGATGCCGATGATCAGCAGAAGCAGGCCCGGCATGATGTAGCGGGAGTATTTTTCAATGCCCTTTTCCACGCCGCAGTATACCACCCACGCCGTCAGCGCCAGGAACAGCAGCATGAACACGATGGGGGGAGACCTGGGAGGTGATGAAGGAGGTGAAGAAGCCGTCCTGGGCGGCCTGGGTGCCGTCAGAGACCAGGTAGACGGTGAAATACTTGACGATCCAGCCGCCGATAACGGAGTAGTAGGTCATGATGAGGGTGGGGACCAGGAAGGTGAGATATCCCAGAAATTTCCACTTCCTGTTCAGGGTGGCGAAGGCATTAAGGGCGTTCTGCTTGGTGCGACGGCCGATGGCCACGTCTGTGGTCAGCAGCACGAAGCCGAAGGTCAGCGCCAGTACCAGATTTCAAAAAGTAAGCAAGCCCTGAAAGCCTGTTTCCGAGAGGAAAACGAAATTTTTGAAGAGAAAATTCAAGAAAAACAGCGGAGAAACCGGAAAATGGGACACGGAAGGTGAAATGACCTGCCAAAAGGGAAAATGCGGGATTGCCTGCGGTGTAAATACACCTAAACAGATAGATTTATTCCCGGCAGGACGCGGAACGCCGGGAAACCAGCAGCAGGCAAAAAAAGGCAGGGAACCCGTGGGTTCCCTGCCGAAGGGCACGAAGCTGTTTAACCGCACTTGCGGGAAATGGCCTTCTTCACAGCGGAGACGATGTTGGCGGCCCGGAGACCGTATTCATCCATCAGGAAGTCCTGGGGACCCACCTGGCCGAACTGGTCCTGAACGCCCACAAACTCCTGAATGGTGGGGCAGTTCTTGGCCAGGCAGTTGGCCACCACGCTGCCGAGACCGCAGGTGACGTTGTGGTTCTCGGCGGTGACGATGGCGCCGGTCTCCTTGGCGGCCTTGATGACCAGGTCCTCGTCCAGCGGCTTCCAGGTGAACATGTCGATGACCCGGACGGAGATGCCCTCAGCCTGAAGGGCCTCATAGGCCTTCAGGGCCTCGTCCACCATGATGCCGGAGGTGATGATAGTGGCGGCGTCCTTGTCGCTCTCGTGGAGCACAATGCCCTTGCCGATGGGGAACTCAGAGCCGTCCTCATAGATCTTGATGATGCCCTTGCGAACGAAGCGGGTGTAGGTCACGCCCTTGGTGATGCCGGGCAGCTGGCGGGTGATGCTCTCCAGCTGGGCATAGTCGGCGGGATCCAGCACGGTGGACTCGGGGATGCTCAGATACATGGCGCCGTCTTCCAGAGGCATGTGGGTGCCGCCGTTGAAGGCAGCGGTCACACCGGCGTCGGAGCCCAGCACGTGGACCGTCAGGCCGGCGTAAGCGGCGGACATATAGATCTGATCATAGCAGCGGCGGGAGGAGAAGGTGCCGAAGGAATGGAAAAACACCTTCTTGCCGGTGGCGGCCAGACCGGCGGCGATACCGGCGGCGTTGCCCTCGGCAATACCGGCCTCAAAAGCCCGGTCGGGATAGTTTTTGCGGAGCTGCTTGGTGTTGACGCAGCCCATCAGGTCGCAGTCCACATAGCAGATGGACTTGTCCTCCGCCATCATTTCGTTCAGCGTCAGAGCCATCGCGTCGCGGCAGGCGCGGGCGTCCTTTTCATGCTTTCCAATTACCTTTACGCTCATTGCTCGCACCCTCCTTTAAGCGTTCTTAATGGCTTCCAGAGCCTTCTCGGAAGCGGCGATGGCCTCGGCCCACTGCTCCTCGCTGGGCTGAGAGGAGTGGTCGTGCTTCGGCTCGGCAAAGGTGGCACCCTTGCCCTTGCTGGTGTCCAGCACGATGCAGCTAGGCACGCCCTTCTTGGCATAGGCGTTCTGAATAGCATCGTAAATAGCCTGCACGTCGTGACCGTTGATCTCCTGGGTGTACAGGCCGAAGGATTCCACCTTTTTGGCGATGTCGCCGTGGGCCAGGATATCATCGGTGGGGCCGTCCAGCTGATAGCCGTTTTTGTCGATGAAATAAACCAGGTTGTCCAGCTTGTGGGCATAGGCGAACTGGAAGGCCTCCCAGACCTCGCCCTCGTCGGCTTCGCCGTCGCCCACAACACAGAAGACGTGGTTGGTGCGGCCATCCACCTTGTTGCCAAGGGCGGCACCGGCAGCGGCGGAAGCGCCCTGGCCCAGGGAGCCGGTGGTCAGATCCACGCCGGGGGTCAGCTTCCGGTCGGTATGGCTGGGGAACTTGGTGTGGGGCTGGTTCAGGGTGTAAGCCTCCTCCATGGGATAATATCCCATGAGGCCGAAGGTGGCGTAAGCCACGGGACCGGCGTGGCCCTTGCTGAGCACCAGCCAGTCACGATCCTCCCAACGGGGATTCTTGGGGTCAAACTTCATGACCTCACCGTACAGAACGGCCATCAGGTCCGCCAGATCCATGGAGCCGCCCACATGGCCGAAGCCGCGGGAGTGGATGACCTTCAGGGTTTCCAGCCGGATCTCAGCCGCCAGTACGTTGCACTTCTTTACATCCATTAACACACGCATCCTTTCCTATTTATTTCAAGTGAATAAGGAACAATATCAAAAGAGGCTGCAAAGACGAAGTAATCGATTGCTGTAAATACCCTTAAAAATCACGCCGCCTGAGGTTTCACACAGCGCGATCAAACGGTGCAGAAACACGATTCCATACGCATCTACATTCTAACTCCGAACCTATTGCCGCGTCAACAGAAGATTTTGTTTTCACAATAAAAATGGCGGATTTGGACGGATTTTCTGCGGGGAGTCCGCAATCATAGAACAAAAGCAAAGCCGGCCTTTTGAATAAAAGACCGGCTTTGCTTTTGGATGAAATGCTGATTTGCCTTTTAGGGCAACTTCAGATCGCCGTCCTTCACCCAGCCGGCCTTCCGGCACAGCTGATTGATAAGTGGACACAGCACGGCGGGGAGGATGAAGGAGATCAGCAGCAGTCCGGCCCAGTCAAAGGCGGTGGGGACCATGGCGGCGGCGCCGTTGGCTACAGCTGCTTCACTGGGGGCCACCCAGCCGGTCCACACACCCAGCTGGCCGCACAGGCCGCAGGTGCCCATGCCGGAGTTGATGGCGGCGCCGTTCATCTGCAAATGGAACAGACAGGTGGCGATGGGGCCGGTGATGGCGGAGGTGACGGTGGGGGCGATCCAGATGCGGGGATTCTTCACGATGTTGGGCATTTGCAGCATGGAGGTGCCCAGGCCCTGGCTCACCAGGCCGCCCCAGCCGTTTTCCCGGAAGCTCATAACGGCAAAGCCCACCATCTGGGCGCAGCAGCCGGCCACGGCGGCCCCACCCGCCAGGCCGGTGAGACCCAGCACGGAGCAGATGGCGGCGGAGGAGATAGGCAGGGTCAGGGCCACGCCCACCAGGACGGACACCAGAATGCCCATCAGGAAGGGCTGAAGCTCTGTGGCCTTCATGATGACCATGCCGAAGGCGCTGGCGGCGGTGCCGATGGGCGGAGCGATGACATAGGCCGCGCCCACGCCGATGAGGGTGGTGACGATGGGGGTCACCAGAATGTCGACCTTGGTCTCCTTGCTGACGGCCTTGCCGCACTCCGCGGCGATGATGGCAACGAACAGCACCGCCAGCGGGCCGCCGGCCCCGCCCAGCAGGTTGCAGGCGTAGCCTACGGCAGCCAGGGAAAACAGCACCAGGGGCGGCGCCTGAAGGGCATAGCCGATGGCAATGGCCATGGCGGGGCCGCTCATGAAGGAGGTGAGGCCGCCTACGGTGTAGGGCACCTTTTCCGCGATCTGTGCGGTGAGGAAGCCGATGTGGAACTGGCTGCCCAGGGTGTTGAGGATGGTGCCGATCAGCAGAGAGCAGAACAGGCCCTGGGCCATAGCGCCCAGAGCGTCGATGCCGTACCGCTTGGCGGAAAAGACGATGTTTTTCCGCTTGAGAAATGCTTTGAACTTTTCCATAAAACACACGCTTTCATATTCTATGTAGTGGGGATGGGAAAGCGGCATACAGGGTTTCTTTTCGGAAAGAAGCCGCAATATGCCAAACAGGACAGGTGTCTTGACACCTGTCCTGCCTATCATATACGGGAATTTCTCCCTTGTCAACTGTTTTCTGCGGATTCTTCCAGCAAGGCGGCTTGTAATATTAAATGCGAAAGAACAAATACCACGTCGAATGACGGGTACGCGTTCTATCGCATTTATTTTTTTTACCATAAACAGCGCTAAAACACAATAGAAACGGGGTGAAATGGTGCGGCAGTACAGATATATAGACTTTCAGGACCGCAAGGAGATTTCCACGCGATACCTGAACGGCGACCGGGTGGCAGACATCGCCGATGGGCTGGGTATGGCAACGGCTACCGTCTACCGGGAGTTGAAACGTGGCGAAACGGGCGGGCTTGACCGCAACCAGCGGAGAGCATACAACCCCGTTCTTGCACAACAGCGCGTGCAAGAGAACTTCAAACGCCGCGGCAAAACCGCGGTCAATTCGTAAAGGAGGTTCCACGGTGAACAATTTTGAAGAAATCACGAAGAACCCGGAAACGCTGGGCGCTTTCTTGCGGGGCCTGCCCGTCATTGAAGCGCCGTGGGACGAAGCATTCCAGCGGAAGTATTGCGCCGGGTGTGGGAAAGTCAGTTGTGACGATGGTAGCCCTTGTCCGTATGAGGACAAGCGGAACAATCCGCTTTGGTGGCTGTCACAGGAGAGCGGAAAGGCGGCGGAGGTATGAGCCGAAAGGAACAGTACCCCGGCGGGGTCAAGCTGACGGCGAAGACGGCCCGCACCCTCGCAATGCAGGAATTCGGGACCGCCCGCGGCCTGACGAAAAGTACGTCATTCGTCGGCGTGTACTTCATGGAGTTTGGAAACCTGCGTATCGAGATTTGCGCGGACACGGCTTGCATTGCTGTTCGCGTGGTTCTGGCCCACGGTACGGGTTCCAGCGTGAAATACTTTGACCCGGACACCCTGCAAGAGAACTTCAAGGCTATCGACAAACACCGTGAAGACGAAGACCGCGCCATTATCAGTGATTGGGTCAACCTGAACGGCCCGGAATACTGCCGGAAGCAGGTTGAAGCGATTTGGGAACAAGGAGGTTGACAGCGTGGTAGGAAACGGAAAATACATCGCAAAAGAAGCGACGAACGGCGTTATTTACGACAGCGCCGGACAGATCGCACATAATGGGTTGTTGGAGATTTGCCCGTTCTGCGGCGAAATGAACAACCATTTTGGAAGCGGCGGAAGCGTGAACATTTGGACGGTTGGCGCGATTGAACGCAGGGAGTGTACGAAGTGCCGAAAGCAGTTCCACAAAATCAGCCTGACGGTTCCGCCCGATGAAACACCGGAAGCGTTCTATTTGCGGGTCATAAAGGCGGTGACAGCATGAAACGTCAATTCTGCTTGCCCTGCTTCCTCGAAATCAAGAAAGCCGGGAAACACGATATTGAGCGTGTCCGCGGCGGCGTGAATATGAAAATCACCTGTTGGCGGTGCAAGCGCCGTCGTTTCGGGGCCGAATACGAGATTTCCCGGAAAGGCGGTGTGTCCCGTGACAACGGCTGATTTGAAGCGGGCTTTCATGGACGAACGCCCGGTACGGTACAACGGCATCACCTACCAGCGAGTAACAGCGGTGATTTACCGCAAGACCCCGGACAAAACCGGGTTGCTGGTACAAGGTGAACTGCTGGACAAGAACGGACGTGCCGTTATGATCGCGGCGGCGGAGCGAATCGAAGTGGAGGAACCGAAATGACACAAGAGATTATCACAATCACCGTTGAAGCCGGGCAAATGACCGCCCGGCGGAAGTACCGGAAAATCGCCCAGCGCCGCCCGGTCCCCGTGTGGGCTATCGTGAAGTATGCGGCCCTGACGATTGCCGGAATTATGCTGTTTCGTGAGGGCGCGGCCCGTGCGCTGGCCTACCGGGGCTATTTCGCCGTCGGCGGAGAGGTTTTCGCCCTCTTCCTCCCGGTTTTCTATTACTGCCTTTCCCGGACGGTCCGGGACCTTATCACGGATATTAAGAACGGCTTCAAGCCGGAATATGAGGAGGACTAAGTTATGAAGAAAATTTCACAGATTGAAACAGGCGGGCGCTTCCTGTATGGCGGCATTGAGTGGGTCAAGCTGTACGCAGGCGACGGAACCGTTGCGATTTCCGCCGAACCCGTCTTTGAACGCGCTTTCGACGAAGACAACAAGAACGATTGGCGTTCTTCTTCCCTGCGCCGCGAACTGAACGGCGCGTTCCTCGACGCGCTGGTTGCAGAGGGCGCGGACCGGGCGGCGTTCCTCGATTGGGAAAGCGACCTGACCGCCGATGACGGTATGACCGACTACGGGACCGCCACCGACAAAATCGCTTTGCTGTCGGACAAGCTGTATCGAATGTTCCGCGGCATTATCCCGCGCGTGGACGCGTGGTGCTGGAACCTGACCCCGTGGACCTGTGACGCGTCCAGCTCTTACGGCGTCCGCAGCGTCTCTTCCTCTGGCGCGATGGGCTGGTACATCGCTTTCAGCGGCAACGGCGGCGTTCGCCCGCTTTGCTATCTGAAATCCGAAATCTTGGTATCTGTCCCCGGAGAGGACGACGAAGAGAAAAACGTTGAAGTCGCCGAAGAGGACCGCGCACAGCTTGTTCTTATCGCAAGCGACAGAATTTTGAATGCCCTGAATGAATACCCCGTGGAAGTTTGGGGCGAAGCGCTGGGCGCGGCTGTGGCTTCTCTGTTCACGTCGAAGCAGGACGCGGCGCAGATCGCGCAGGAAGACAAAGACAAAGCGGCGGAGGTCTGAACCACCGCCGTCGTGAAAACTGGATAAAGAAAAACCGCCCCGCGTTTGCTTGGGAGAGCAGACGCGAAGCGGGTTCCGCCGATGAAAATATATCAGCTATCAACCTACCGTTAGTATATCAAAAACGGCGGAAAAAGTCAACAAATAACGCCGTTTTTGCGCGGCGTGGCGGGCTTGTAATGGGTATTAACGTTCCTGCGATTAGCCTTGTCACGCATGACAACAGGACCGGGAAGAAAGACACGCCCTATCCGGTGTTCTTCCTACCTGCATAGACAACTACACACGCCGGAAGTAAAGCCCCGCCCGCTTCCTCTACCCGCAAAAGGAGTGAAGCAAGTGCGAAGTTTTATGAGAGAAAAGAAAATCTACTGCGGAAAGCATTATCGGGAGGTAGATATATACCAATACACCGCCGCGCAACTGACAGCATCTACGCGCGGGAAGAGGTCAAAGAAAATCAAGGAAACAGAGCCGAAGCAAAAGAACCTGAATGACAAGAACGCCCGCCGCTACTTCACACAGACGGCGAACTTGAATTTCGGTTCTGACCCGGAAGCCCTGCACGTTACGGCTACATACAGCGGAAAATATCTGCCTGACACGGTGGAGCAAGCAGAACAGGAAGCAACAAACTTCCTGCGCCGGGTCCAGTACCGCCGGAAGAAAGAGGGCTTGCCGCCGCTAAAGTACATGATCGTTACCGCCTACACCACGAAGCGAAACAGCGAAACCCCCGTTCGTATTCATCACCACATCATTATGAACGGCGGGCTTGACCGTGACGTTGTGGAAGACCTGTGGAGAAAACGCAGACGCAAGGGACAGAAAAAGGGCGACAAAATCGGCTTTTGTAATGCTGACCGCCTGCAAGCCGATGAAAACGGCATAGCCGCCCTTTGCACCTACCTTGTGAAGCAGGGGTGCGGGAAAAAGCGGTGGAATTCCTCGCATAACCTCGAAAGGCCGTACAGCCGGACGAACGACGGCAAGTACAATCGCCGTCAGATTGAGAAGTGGGCGAAAGAACACCCGCCCCGTGAGTTTTGGGAAAAGAAATATCCCGGCTGGACCCTGACAGACGATGACTACGGCGTTCAGTACGAATACAACGACTTCACGGGCTGGGCGGTCTACCTGAAATTGCGAAAGAAAGAGTAAAGAAAGGGGCTGTTCAATATGGCAAGGCCGTTCAAAATCTGCCCGGACTGCGGCGCACACCTCGACGCTTCCGAACCCTGCGACTGCAAGGACGCAATCGAGCGGGAGCCGCCGAAGCCGCGGGAGCGGTTGAAACTGCTTGCCGTCTGCCGGGAGGTAGACAAGGAAAGCGGGCGCGTCAGCGTTTACCCGCTTGACCTCGAAATCACAAGTGAAATCCTTGCAAGCCTGAAAATGCGGGCGCAGTTCAACCCGGAATTGCGCTACTTCACGACCACGACGGCACGTTGGGACCGCTACGGCGAAGTCATGGCGGGTATCCTGAAACGCCGCACGGTGAGCCGGGCCGATTTGGACAATATCGGGGGTATCTGCGAGATATGAGAAGAAATGAGCCGACCCCGGAAGAACAGGAAGTCGAAGAAATGAAGCAGGCCGCGCGGGTCATCAAGGAAATTTGCGACCGCAGGACGGCGGACGACGCTTGTTCGCTCTGCCCGTTCTACGATATGTGCCGCACGGAACCTTACACATGGGAGGTATGACAATGACGGAGCGGGAACGCCTGTTAGAGAAGATACGAAAGGTTCAAGCCCTTGCAAACCGCGGCGCAGACGGTGAAAAGAAGTCAGCCGCCGCCCTGCTTGACAAGCTGATGAAGCAATACGGCATCGACGAAGCCGAAATAGCGGAAGAGCGTTTGGAAAAGTGCTTCTTCCGTTACAAGACCCCGTATGAAAGAAAACTGCTGGTTCAGGTGATTTATACCGTGACCGGGAAAATTCCCTTTAAGTGCGTCGGGTCCTATTCAGGCCGCGCACGAAAGCAAGTCGGAATTGACTGCACCGCGGCGGAACGGCTGGAAATCGAATTCAGCTATGAGTTTTATAAAACCGCGCTGGAAGAGGAAATGGAACGGTTCTATTCGGCGTTCCTGATGAAGAACGACATCTTCCCGCCTGCTTCCAAAAAGGCCGAAGAAATCCCGGCGGCGGAAATCAGCCGAAGCGAAGCCATTAAACTTCAAGCGCTTATGGCGGGCATGGGCGACCACACGCGCCGCCCCGTATTGGGAAGCGGGGTGGGACCGTGATAGACAACCAACGCGCCGCCCTGCGGTATCAAAACAAAGTCAACAACGCACAGGGCCACTTTTTCGAGAGTGCAATAAAAGCCGCCTGCGCCCTCTATTCTGACCGGGAGCGGGCCGACGTAGACAAAACCCCTGAACCGTTCCGCGTTCTGGAAAAGAGCCGCGACGGAAAGTTCAAGGGCCGCTTTACCGCCCGCGCACAGCCGGACTTTCAAGGAACGCTTGACGGCGGGCGCTCCATAGTCTTTGAAGCGAAGTACACAACGACAGATCGTTTGAAGTGGGACGTTCTGACGCAGGAACAACGGGACACGCTGGAACGCCACGCCCGGCGGGGTGCGCTTGCCGCAGTCTGCGGCGGGATTGGAAACGAATTCTTCTTTATTCCGTGGACGGTGTGGCGGGACATGAAAGAACATTTCGGCAGAAAGTACGTTACCGCGGCGGACCTCGAACAATGGCGGGTCCGCTTCAATGGGGCGGTGCTATTCCTCGATTACGTCCACCACGAAAGGAGCGGGACACCATGAAAAAACAGCACACACAGAAAATGACGGTCCGCGTCACGGCACAGACGGCCTACAACCTCGAACGTCTTATGCTTATGAGCGGGCAGAAAACGCCGGGCCGCGTCGTCGATAAGCTGGTTCGTGAAAAAATGCTTGCCCTGCGGGGCCGAAACATCGAAACGGAGGAAACGAAATGAAGTATGACTGCATGAAGCCTGAATGGGCCGACAATGAGCCTTGCCCGCTCGACACGGGCGAACTGGAAAACTGCGCCGAATGTGTGTGGGCGCATGAACGGGAAACGGAGGACTGACAATGCGTGCCGGAATTCTGCTGATCGTTCTTTATTGGGCGCTGTTCACCATTCGAGCGGGTTTGCAACCGAAAGTGGCGGCGGAGGTCAAAGCGGCGACCTACGACATGAAACGGGCATCGGGCCTTGAAAAGCTGGAACACACCCGCCGCCTGCAATGTTGGACTGTGGCAAAGTGGGCCTTGCGTGTCTGCGGCTGGGCTGAAAACGTCCTGTTGGGCGTGGTTATCCTGTGGGTTGCTTTCCTGCTGGGCGCAGTCCTGACAGGAACCGTCATTGTATTTGGCTACCCGGTGTAAAGGAGCATTATCTATGAAGCTGACGAAGTGTGAGCAATGCGGCGGACCGACGGCGGAGGGCCTGCCCCTCTGCCCTGACTGCATGAGAGCAACGGGCGCGGCGGCGGACCAAATCGCCGCGGCGGAGGAACTGCGGGACATTGCACGGGTCCTGTCCATCACGGCGAACACGGACGCAAACATTCGTGAAGCAATCGTCGGAATTTTGAATATCGCCGAAAGGCTGGAAAGAGGGAAATAAAATGGAACTTCTGCAATTCGTGTTTTCAAGTTTTTGGGTTTGGCTGGGCTGTGTGGTCCTGATTGTCGCGGCGGGTGAGGCTGTGGCGACCGCGGCGGCGGGGTTCCGTCAGAAGCGTAAAGTTTCCGTATACCACGTCGGCGACGTGACGCGGGTTGAAGTGGAGAACGCGGGCCGCGCCGACATTCCGGCGGCGGTAAAGGCGTTGAACGAGCAGGCGGCGGAGGTAGACGAATGAAGCTGAAAAAGGTTCTTTCTATCTGCAAGACGAACGGGCTTTATTACCTGTATGACCGCATCGACAAATCGGGAGAAATCACACAATGGTTGGGCGACGGCTACGCCCTCTATCCTCTGGACGGCCTGCCTATTCTGGACGAAGAAAGTTTCTGCGCCGTGTTCGATATTACCGGGAAGCAACGCGAAAAAATTCTTTTCCGGCATGATCGCTTGCCGGAACACCTGAACGTCGAGGACGTGGCGGCGGGCGACAAACTGGTTCGGGAGTACGAAACGACCTTTATCAATGGCGGGTTGCGCTTGAAGCCGCTGAAAACGAACAACGGCGTTATGTTCATTCGGAGCCTGTACCTTTCGCCGCTGGAAGACGTTATCGACATGGTGCAATTCTATGAGCGGACCACGCCGCAGGGCGGTTCGTACATCGTCGCAAAGGCCGGGTTCCTGACGGCGGCGGTCATCATGCCTTATGTCATTAGTAAGAAATTCGCTGACGAACTGGAAGAACTGTCCTATCAATGCCACCACTTCCTGAACACCCGGAGCGCATTCACCACCCCGGCGGCGGAGGACGAAGAAGAGCCGGACGAAAACCAGACGACCACGTTTGACGCGGAAGCGGCGGAGGACACGAAATGAAAGCCTTTACCGTGTATCAGCCCTACGCACACGCAATCGTAGCAGGGGTCAAGCATTATGAAACCCGCCCGCGGCGGACGCATATTCGGGGCCGCGTCGCTGTCCACGCCGGGCGGCTGGACGAAGTGCAAGCGACAAAGCATCTGACGAACGGTGAGTTTTGGGCCGTACTGGAAGCCGCAGGCGGCGGCGGAAACCTGCCGCGGGGCGCAGTCATCGGAACCGTTGAAATCGTCGATTGCGTGCCTGTGGAAGAACTTGTGGACAGTTTGGATAACCGGGAACGCCTGTTAGGTGATTATTCGCCGGGGCGGTTCGCGTGGGTGCTTCAAAACCCGGTCATGTTCAAAACGCCCATTCCCGCCCACGGGAAACAAGGGTGGTGGAATTGGGAGGAACCGACATGAAGTGCCGCGAATGCGAATTTGCATCGGTCCACAAATACCCACGCAACGGAAACGGCAACAGCGCCCACGTCGGGCATTTCGGGCAGGAAGCGTCTTTCTGCAATCACCCGCAATGCCCGCCGCCGGGTCCGCTACTGTTCTACGGGAAGACGGCCCCGCGCTACTGCCCGTTGAGAAAGAAAGGTGAAAATACATGAACTATCGACCGAAAGTTGTTCGTTGCCGCCTGAAAACGGGCGGAAAGAGCATTCCACAAATCCGGGAGGAATGCAGAGGGCAAGGCTTGACCTACCGGGACTTTGAGAATATCCAGAGATCGAACGAAGAGTTCGACGGGCTGGTTGTCCTGCTTTCCCTGTGGGCCTACGACAACCACGCAAGCTATCACCTGCATAATTGGGACCCGGCAGACGACGAAAGAATGATGATGGCGATTTACTACGCCGAACAGGTACACCCGTTCCCGCGCTACAAAAACGACCTTGCGAAATTCAAGGCGGATTGGGCGGCGCAGGCATACGACCCCGGCGGCGCGTCCCTGACGTTCGCCCCGGCGGACGTGGAGGAACTGGAAGTTCTCTGCGAGGAAGCGACGGAGCCGGAACCGCCCGCCCCTCCCGCTCCAAAGCGGAAAAAGCATAAGCGGCGGCGGAAGTAAGACCGGGAGCCGCTGACAAACGAAACGGAGGTAAAAGAAAATGAAACTTGCGGCATTCAACGCCGTTTGCCCCTTTGAGATTGGCGACAAAATCGGCATGAGGAAGAACGCCTGCGCGGTGGGCGGCAGAACGCTTGACGTTATCGTTGAACGGACTATCACCGACATTGTGTGTATGCACTCCGTCAAAGCCGGAACGGTGAAGTTCCTGTACGAACTGGACAACGACGGGCGTTTGGTAGAAATCGTTCGTTGACCCGCTTTCGAGCGGGAGAACCACAAAAGGAGGTTTAGACGGTGAAAACCATATCAATTATCAACCTAAAAGGCGGCGTTGCAAAGACGCTGACCGCTGACAGCATGGCCCACGTCCTCGCAACGCTCCACAACAAGCGGGTTTTGCTTGTGGACAACGACAAGCAAGGAAACACGTCAAAGGCGTTCAGGGTCCATTCCTACGACGACAAGAGCATTTCGGACGTACTGACCGCCCGGCGGCTGGACCCGCGGGAGGTCATCAAGAAGACCCGGTTCGAGAATATCGACGTAATGCCCGCAAATATGACCTTGATTCGGGCAAATATGGAAGTCCTGATGGACAGCACCCGCCCCCAACAAACGCGCCTGCGGTCCGCCCTGAACGCGATTGCGGAAGAAAACTTTTATGATTTCTGCATCATCGACAACGCCCCGGACATCAACATTTCAACGATAAATGCCCTTGTCGCGTCCGACGACGTGATTATTCCCATAAAGATTGACAAGTACGCCTTTGACGGGCTGGAAGAACTGAAAGAACAGATCGAGGACACACGGGACGACCTGAACCCGCGCTTGCGCCTTGCCGGGTGCTTGATTACCTGCTTTATCCGCGCCGACGCAGAGAAGCAGGGCGAAGCGTGGTTGCGGTCCCGCCCGGAATACCCCGTCTTTGACACCCGCATTCGATATTCGGATAAAGTCACCGAAAGCACCTTTTCGGAAATCCCTATCGTGGAGTACAGCCGACGGAGCGGAACCGCGATGGACTATATCGCATTCGTTCAGGAATACTTGCGGAGGGGTAAACAATGACGGAGAAAACGGCGGTCCCGGAATACTGCCGGGGCGGGAAGAAAATCCGCGCGTATCAATGCGGGATTTGCGACCGACTGGACGTTGACGACGTTTCAGACAAGCGGTTCTGCCGCGCCGGGTATTGGCCCGGTTGCGGCGACCCCGACGGTTGCCGGGAAGCATTCAAACCGATAACAGGCCGCGGGCGCATCGGCGTTCACCGCTAAAATGTCCGATTCGGACGGAAAGGGGCTATCTATGGGAAGATTTAATTTGAACCAGATTTTGAGTGACACGTCAAAGGCGGCGGCGGGCGGCGGGAGTGCAAAGCCCCGCCCACCTGAAAGCCGCTATGAGAAATTGAGCGTCTTTGACCTTGTGCCGTCGGAGGACAATTTCTATTCCATGCGGGAAATCGGGGAACTGAAAGCGGCAATCGAAATCGCCGGGAAAGTTCTTCAAAACCTTGTCGTCGTTCCGCTGGGCGACGGCAAGTACAAGGTCATTGCCGGGCATCGCCGCCGCCTTGCTTCTATCGAACTTGTGAACGACGGGAAGCCGGAATATGAATTCGTTCCCTGCGTCATCGAACCGACAGAGGAAGCGGCGGACGAACAGGAAATACGCGACGGGCTGGACCTGATCGTTACCAACTCGCAGAGAGAAAAGACCGCGTGGGACAAAATCGAAGAGGTTCGCTATCTGCGGGAAGTTTTGGAAAAAGCGAAGACAAAGCCCCGGTTCGTCGAACTGTTGCGCCGCATCGTCGAAAAGACGTTTGAAGACGGAGAGTTACAGACGGACGGGACCCGCGATTTTATCGCAAAGGTGCTTCATACCAGTACAACGCAGATCGGACGATATGACACCATCATTCGCCATTTGTCCCCGGAATTCACGGAGGAACTGAAAGCGGACCGCATCAACCTTTCGACCGCCTACGAATTGGCGGGCCTGCCTGCGGAGAACCAGAACGCCGCCTTTAAGGAATATCACCTGACCGGGGCAATTTCCATCAAGGCCGCGCGGGAATGGAAACGTCCTGCCCCGCCTGCACCGCCCGCAGAGGACACCGCCACACCTACGCAGGCAGAACGCCCGCAGAAAGAGCGGGAACCCGTAGTCGAGCGGGACAAAGTGCCGGACACGCAGGCCACGCCGCCGTATAGCGCCGCTGTGGAGCGGGACACCGCAGACGGGACGCAGGACACGAAGCCGACCGAAAGCACCCAGCAGAGCGCACCACGCCGCCCGCAGGCTACCAGAAGTAGCGAATGCGGGATTTGCCCGTATTGCGGGGCGAAGTTTGACGCGGCAAAAGTTATCGAATACAGCATTCGCGGCGCGGCGGAGGGAAAGCCGCACACCTGCCAACATTGCGGACAGCGGGTGAAAATCTTTTGTTCGGTTTCTTATTTCTGTTCCCCGGCGGAAGAGTGAGGGGCGCAGATGGACGAATACACGACCGATTATCTGGAAGCCGCGGCGGAGGAAGCAGAGCGTTTCCGTGAAGCCGCGATGATACTTGCGGAGCGGGCGGGCGTATCAGCGGAAGAAGCCATATACCGCATTCAAGAAGCGTTGCAGGTCATACGGGACGAAATCACGTCCATTGCGGACACACTGACAAACGCAGTTGAAAAATTCATCACGCAAGTTGAAGAAGACATAGCACAGGCAGAGCCGAAGCACCGCCGCAGGAAACGGCAGAGAGAGCGGGCCACGCTGATTGAACGGCGGTATATGGTCCAAATCAGGCATTATGAGCGGGCGCGTCCTTTCCGCAGGGTATATAAGCCGCCTTGATAGAGCAGGAACAGGAGGAAACGGAGCAATGAAGCAAGAAAGAGTTATTGCTATTCTGGATTTTTACCGGGATATAGATAAAACAGTCACCATGAACGAGCGGGTTATTCGGAACCTTGAAGATCAATACTATTCCACGTTGGGCGCGGTGAATTCCGACGGTATGCCACACGGGAAAGGCGGGGCTTCAAACCCTGTCGAACGCGTCGTGCTGAATATACCGCAGTCCGTTTCCGACACTATCGCAAATATGCGCCGGGAAAACGAAAGGCTGACCGCGATAAAGGGCGAAATTCTTTCGGAGTTGAACGCCCTGAACTACCGCGAAAAAGCGGTGATTTACGGCTTTTACATAGACGGGCTTCAATGGGAACGTCTTTCACAACGCGTAAATTACAGCCCGCGGCAATGCCGGAATATCAGAAACATTGCGTTGGATAGATTGGCAAAGCGCTTTGAGCAGAACAAGCGGATTTCCTGCTACGTTTTCCCGGGAAAATAAGATTGCCACCTATTGCCCGTTTTTCCTGCTATAATTGGCATTGTGAAAAGTGAACACAACGATACGGGCGGCGCATTCCTCCACGCCGCCGGAAGCCTGAAAACGGACCATGTTTTGAACATGGCCCGTTTTTTACGCACTTCCGCGGCAACGCCCAGAACGAAAAATGAAAAACAAACGAAAGGGGGCGCGGCGGACGCATGGCAAGAGAGCGAAACCCGGAACGTGACAAAGCCCGGCAGATATGGCTTGATTCCGGCGGCACGCTGACGGCCCGACAGGTTGCGGAGCAAGTCGGCGTAAAGCCTGAACAGGTCCGCAAATGGAAAAGCCTTGATAGCTGGGCGGCGGAACTTGAAGCGCAGAAACCACCGCGGAAGCGCGGCGGACAACCCGGCAATAAGAACGCCGCAGGCGCAGGCGCTCCACACGGGAACCGAAACGCGGAAACCCACGGCGCATATTCAACGGTTCGCCTTGCGGACCTCCCGGACGAACAGCGCGAATACATCGAAAGTATCACGCTTGACACGGGAACGAATATGCTTTCTGAATTGCAACTTCTGATTGCAAAGGAAGCCGACCTGCAAAGCAAGATTGCAAAGATAGAGAACGGCGACCCGGACGCGCTGTATATTGACCGCGTTGTTGAAATGCGTGCGCCAAAGAGTACGGAGCGTTTGGAGCAACAGCAAGAGAAACTGGAAACCCTGCGCCGTAAGCGTGATGACCTGACGTGGGAGATTGACAGCGGCCCGGATGGTAAGCCGCCGTCAAAGGCAAAGCAAAAGCAACTGGACGCATTACAACGCGAAATAGCCGCGCTGGAAGATACCACGGCAGACCGTCAAATGGAGTTGGAGAAATCCAGTTACAAAGTCAATATGCAAACAGTCATCAAGGCAAGCGCGTTTGATCGCGCTATGAAACTGGAAGCCGAACTGAACAAGATACACGGGCGCATCATCAAGTTACTTGATTCTATCAAGGGTTATGAGATGGAAAGCCGCCGCCTGCGCTTTGAAGAGCGCAAATATAATCTTGCGAAGCAAAAACTATCAGGAGCGTTCGACGTTGACCCTGAAACGGGCGAAATCATCGACGAAGTGGACGACCCGTGCGGCGACCCGGAAATTTGAAATAGGTTCTTTCGGCGGAGCCTACGGCCTGCGGGTCCGCGACGCCCGGCGTTTTTTTAGCCACGAAATTTTTTTGAACGCTTCCGGGCCGTGCCGATTTTTTCAGTATGGGGGTGTTTTTTCGAGAAATAAGGGCTTGGGAGGGGTGAAAAACCGTGAAACTTTACGACGTGCGGGCGATTGCCCGGTTTCTGGACGTGTCAGAACGGCGCGTCCGGCAGTTGCGCGACGAAAAAGTGATAGCGGAGGTTCGCCCCGGCCTGTATGACCTGATCGACACGAACCACCGCTATATTAACTACCTCCGAAAGCGAAACCCGGAGGGCGACGAAACCATAGATTACAACACGGAGCGGGCGAAGCTGGTTCGGGCGAAGCGCAAAAACGAAGAGTACGAATTGCAGTTGAAAGAAAATCAGCTTCACGCGGCGGAGGACATCGAAGCCGTTATGACTGATATGCTGGTAAACTTCAAATCCCGGCTTATGGCGATTCCCTCGAAGCTGGCCCCGGTCCTTTGTAAAAAGACGGACAAGGCGGAAATTTTCGCCCTGCTGAAAGACCACATCGACGAAGCGTTGATGGAACTTTCGGACTTCAAAACAACATTCGGGGAAAGGGTGAAAGAAGATGAAAAAAGCGACGGTTGACCTGTTCACCCGCATTTTCTCCGTTCTGGCCCCGCCCCCCAACATGACCGTTTCACAATGGGCGGACAAATACCGCCGCTTGTCCTCCGAATCATCGGCAGAGCCGGGGCGATGGCGCACGTCAAAGGCCCCGTATCAACGCGAAATCATGGACGCAGTATGCGACATGAGGGTTCAGAAAGTCGTTATCATGTCCGCGGCGCAGATCGGTAAAACGGACGCGCTTATATTGAATCCTATCGGCTACTATATGCACTATGACCCGTCACCGATTATGGTTATGCAACCAACTATTCAGATGGCGGAAACATTCAGCAAGGACCGTCTTTCACCTATGTTGCGCGATACCCCGGTTCTGCGCGACAAGGTGAACGACAAAAGCCGGAACAGCGGCAACACCATTTTGCAAAAAATCTTCCCCGGCGGTCATGTAACGATGGTAGGCGCAAATTCGCCGTCGTCCCTTGCGTCACGCCCTATCCGCATTCTGCTTGCGGACGAAATCGACCGATACCCGGCGACGGCGGGCAACGAGGGCGACCCTCTGTTACTTGCCGGAAAGCGTCTTGCGACGTTTTGGAATAAAAAAGAAGTCTGCGTTTCGACACCCACCAACAAGGAAACGTCCCGCATCGCTGTTGAATTTGAACACAGCACGCAAGAAGAATGGAACGTACCTTGTCCGGCCTGCGGAGCATTCACGCCCCTACTGTGGGCGAACATCGTATTTGACCGGGACAAGCTGGACGAAATCGGCTGTACCTGCCCGGCCTGCGGCGTGGTTTCCAGCGAAACGGAGTGGAAAGAACAGTACATCAACGGAAAATTCGTTGCGGCCCACCCGGAACGAAAGGTCCGGGGCTTCCACCTAAACGCCCTTGCTTCCCTGTTCGTGGATTGGCGGGAAATCGTTGAAAAATTCCTGACTGCGAACGAAGAGAAGAAAAAAGGCAACATCGAACTTCTGAAAGTCTGGACAAATACCGAAATGGGCGAAACGTGGGAAGAGGACGGCGAACAGATCGAAACGGACGACCTCTACAAACGCCGCGAAAAATATAATTGCGAAGTGCCGGAAGAAGTTCTTGTGCTGACGGCGGGCGTTGACGTTCAGGACGACCGCTTTGAAGCGGAAGTCGTCGGCTGGGGCGTGGACAAGGAAAGTTGGGGCATCAAGTATCAAGTCATTTACGGCGATTTGAAGCTAAAGCCCGTATGGGACGAACTGGACCGCTTTCTTTCACAGACGTTCACGACGGCAGACGGAAGACACCTGAAAATCATTTGCGCCTGCGTCGATTCCGGCGGACACTTCACGACGCAGGTTTACCGCTTCTGCAAGGAGCGGACAGCCCGCCGCGTGTTTGCAATCAAGGGCAAGGGCGGCGCGGAAGTCCCGTACTTCAACCGACCATCCACGGCAAACAACATCAAAACCCCGCTTTTCACCGTGGGCGTTGATACAGGCAAGGCGCTTTTATATCAGCGTTTGGCGGTGCAGGAAGAGGGGCCGAATTACTGCCACTTCCCGCGGGAGAAAGACCGGGGATATACGCAGGAATACTTCAAGGGCCTAACCGCCGAAAAAATGGTTATCAGCTACAAACGGGGCAAAGCACAATACGTCTGGACCCTGAAAGACGGCGGCTACAAGCGAAACGAGCCGTTGGACATTCGGAACTATGCGACCGTCGCGCTGGAAATCGCAAACCCGATTTTGAAGCCGCCGGAGCATGACACCACCGCACCCGCCACGCGGCGGCGCGGCAGGCGTTCACGGACGAACGGAGGAATTCTATAAATGGCTACATCACAGAAAGCGCGGCTTGAAATCGCGCGAAAACACCTTGAAGCGTGGCTTGCCGCCGAATTGGAGGTAACAACGCATCAAAGCTATACTATCGGTTCGCGGAGCCTGACGAAAGCCGACCTTTCCGAAATCGGCGAACGCATCAAGTATTGGACGAATGAGGTTTCCCGGCTGGAAAACATCGAAGCCCGCGGCGGAAGAAACCGCGTGTTCCGGGTAGTGCCGCGGGACCTGTGAGAAAGGACGGTGAAGCGGTTTGAACGCATTAGATCGGGTGATTGCCGTCGTGTCCCCGCAAACGGCGGTAAAACGCGCCGCCGCCCGCCGGAAGCTGGATATTCTGGATAGCGGGTATGGAAACTACGGCGCATCACACACGAAGAAATCGCTTGCGGGCTGGCTGTATGGCGGCGGGTCCGCAAAGGAAGATATTCAGGACAATTTATCGACCCTGCGGCAACGTTGCCGCGACCTCTACATGGGCGTTCCGCTGGCGACGGGTGCGCTGAAAACCTGCCGAACAAACGTCATCGGGTCCGGCCTGCGGCTGAAAAGTCAAATCGACTATGAAGCGTTGGGAATGGACGAAGAAGCCGCCCGCGACCTTGAACGCAAAATCGAGCGGGAATTTTCACTGTGGGCCGATTCGACCGCCTGCGACCTTGAACGGCTTGACAACTTCTACGAACTGCAACAACTCGCGTTTCTGAACTGGCTTATGAGCGGTGACGTTATCGCAACATTGCCCGTGACAAAGCGGGCAAATATGCCTTACGACCTGCGAATTTGTCTGATCGAAGCGGACAGGTTGAGCAATCCGAACGGGATTGTTGACCCGCATATCATCGGCGGCGTTGAAACCAACGACGCGGGCGAAGTCGTGGCATACCATATCAGCAAGCACCACCCTCTTTCGTATGACATGACGGAAACCGGGTGGACGCGCGTTGAAGCGTGGGGCGCAAAGACCGGGCGGCGAAATGTGCTTCACATTATGAACCGGGAGCGCATCGGACAGCGCCGCGGCGTGCCGTTTCTTGCCCCGGTCATTGAAGCGCTGAAACAGCTTGGGCGATATACAGACGCGGAACTTGTCGCCGCCGTGGTTTCTGGTATGTTCACGGTGTTTATCGAAAAAGAATCCGCGTCCAGCGACGGCGGGTTCGGTGAAATCATTCCAGAGGACGCACAAGTAGACGCAGGCGACGACAGCACGATTGAACTTGCCCCCGGCGCAATCGTGGATTTGAACGAGGGCGAAAAAGCACACGACATGAACCCCGGCAGACCGAACACGGCTTTTGACGGGTTCGTTGTGGCTATCTGCCGTCAGATCGGCGCGGCCCTTGAAATCCCCTATGAACTGTTGGTAAAGAACTTCAACGCGTCTTACAGCGCGTCCCGCGGGGCGCTTCTGGAAGCATGGAAAATGTTCCGTATGTATCGGACGTGGCTTGCAAATGATTTTTGCCAACCAGTCTATGAAGAATGGTTCGCCGAAGCCGTGGCAAAGGGCCGCATTCCCGCACCCGGCTTTTTCTCTGACCCGCTGATACGCAAGGCGTACACGGGCGCAGAGTGGAACGGCCCGGCGCAGGGCCTTTTGAACCCGGTACAGGAAGTCACTGCGGCGGAAAAGCGCGTGCAGAACGGTTTTTCCACACGCGACCGCGAAGCTATGGAAATGAACGGTTCAGACTTCTACCGAAACGCCGCGCAGTTGAAACGCGAAGAAAAAATGTTAAGGGAGGTAAAAGAAAATGGAGAAAACGGCAACGCCGCAGGCAAAACCGAAGAATAAACACTTTTGGAACTTCCAACCAGCAAGCGGGGACAATCCCCCGGAACTCATTCTTTACGGCGACATCGCTTCCGAAACATGGTGGGGCGATGAAGTGACCCCGCGGCAGTTCACGGAGGAACTGGACGCGCTGGGCGCTGTGCCTGAAATCGTGGTACGCATCAACAGCGGCGGCGGTGACGTGTTCGCCGCAAATGCCATTTACACCCGCCTGAAAGACAACGCGGCGAAAATCACCGTGAAAATTGACGGATGGGCCGCGTCTGCGGCGACGATTATTGCAATGGCGGGTGACAGCATCGAAATCCCCGGTAACGGCGTTTTCATGGTGCATGACCCGGCGTTGGGGCTGTTGGGCTACTTCAACGAAACGGAACTTGCGAAAATGACCGATGAACTAAAGGTCATCAAGCAGTCTATCGTGAACGCCTATACCCTGAAAACGGGAAAGGACGCGGCGGACGTTGCCGCAATCATGGCGGCTGAAACGTGGTACGACGGCAAACAGGCCGTTGACGCGGGTTTCTGCGACAAACTTATGTTTGAGGACGCGGAAACGACCGTGGAAAATGCGGCGAAAGTCGTTGTGAACAGCGTTTCCCTCGACCTGACGCGCTTTCCGAATATGCCTGTATCGTTGTTAAACCGCATGACGGCCCGCACGCCCGGCGGTTTTTCAAATAAAACCAACCATAAAAATACCGAAAAGGAGCGAAACACAATGGACGGAATCGAAAAAATCACTACGGTTGACGGCCTGAAAGCGGCTTTCCCCGACCTGACGCGTCAGATCGAGGACGCGGCGACAACCGCGGAGCGCAAGCGCATTCAGGACATTGAAGACGTGGCGCTTGCGGGCTATGAGAGCATCGTAAACGACGCGAAGTTCAACAACCCCATTGCGGCGGGTGACGTGGCAAAAGCTATCGTTGCCGCGCAGAAGAAGCAGGGCGGAACTTACATCAAGAACCGCGACGACGACGCGCAGAAGAGCGGTGCGGGCGACGTTGGAGCGGGCGCACATGAGGGCGCAGGCGATGACGGCGGAGACAATGACGTTGACAAGGCCATTGACAAGCTGTTCCCCGCGACGAAGTAAAGGAGGAAACACAATGTACGAAATCCAGAAAGACCAGAGCGTACCCGTGAAGTTTTTCGCCGGAGAATACCCCGTCGTTACGGCGGTCAAGGCTGTTGCCACCGGAAAGAGCGTCAAGCAGTACGAACCCGTCAAGCTGACGGACAGCGGCATTGAACCCGTTGTAAAAGTCGCCGCAAGCGAAGCCGTGAGCGGCACAAGCACCCCGGCGAAGTCCGAGTATGAGAACACCACGGCGGGCATTTACGGCATCGCCGCGACCGCCGCACAAGCCGCGGAAGAAGTCGTCGTCTACCTGACGGGCGAATTTTTCGCGGGCGCCATCACCTTGCCGGAGGGCGTGACCGCCGATACGCTGGCAAAGGCGTTCCGCAATATCGGAATCTTTTTGAAGTAAAGGAGCGAAGAGAAAATGGCTATCGAAACAACTATTTACAGCCCGCGCACGCTGGGTAAGCTGATTACCAGAATGCCCCCCGTGCATACTTTTTTCCGCGATACCCTGTTCAAGAACCGCCGCACTTTCCCCACGAAGAGCGTTGACGTTGACTTCAAGAAAGGAAGCCGCGCCCTCGCGCCGTTCGTTCACCCGAAAGTCGGTGGCAAGGTGGTTCCGAACAGCGGCTATCAGACGAAGACTTACACCCCCGTTCTGCTGGCCCCTGACAAAATCACCACCGTTGACGACCTGCTGAACCGTTCTGCGGGTGAAAATCCGTACAGCGGCAGGACCCCCGCGGAGCGTGCCGTTGAGAAGCTGGCGGACGACCTGCGCGAACTGAACGAAATGATCGTGCGCCGCGAAGAGTGGATGGCGGCTACCGCCATTTTCACCGGGCAGATTCCCATTATCGGCGAGGGCCTGAACGAAGTTATCGACTTTGACTTCACCAACAAGGAAACCATCGTCAGCGCCGAAAAGAAGTGGGACGCTGATACTTCCGACCCGCTGGGCGATTTGGAGCGCTGGCGCGAAGCCGTCCAGAAAGAGGGCTTTGTGAACTGCAATATCTGCATCATGGCAAAGGACGTTGCGAACGCTTTTGTGAACAACGCAAAGGTCAAGTCCGTTTTGGACGTTCGCGCCTATGATTTGGCAGTCATCAAGCCCCGCGAACTGCCGAACGGCCTTACCTACATCGGCACTATTCACAAGCTGGGTCTGGACATCTACCAGTATAACGAGTGGTATCTGGACAACTGGACCAACCCCAACGCCCCGACGCAGAAGCCGCTTGTTCCCGACGGCACGCTTGCCCTGCTGTCTACCGAAGCGGAGTATTCCATCTACTACGGCGCAATCACCATGATTCCCGAAGAGGGTAAGACGTTTGTTACCGTGGAGGGCGACCGCGTGCCGCAGACGTGGGTTGAGCGCCGCCCGGACCGCCGCTTCCTGCAAGTCAACAGTAAGCCGCTGACCGTTCCCCATGAGGTCAATAGCTGGTACGTTGCAAAGGTCCTGTAATGAACTTCAAAGCGCAGGTTGAACGGGACCTTACAGCGGTATTCCATAACGCCCGCGAACACGCCGACGTTATGGAATTCTGGATTGACGGGGTGCGCTACAAAGGCTCTGTCATCATTGATGACGGCGGCGCACAGGACAGGAAAAAGCCGTCTACGGACCATGTAGACGGCTTGGTTCTTGTTGACCTTGTTGTATATGTCCCTCTATCCCTGTTGAAGGCCATTCCGCAAAAGGGCCTGAACATGGAAATCGGCGACCACATTTACCAAATCACAAAGGTTCACCCGGAAGCCGGGGAAATCGTTCTTTATTTGGAGATGCTGACCGAATGATTACTATTACAGCCGAACAGATCGAGCGGGTCAACCTGATTTTGTCAGGTGTTCCCGGCGGAATAGAAAAGGCGCTGTCAAGCACTATCCGCCGGGCGAACAATACCGTTCGTTCTGAAACCCTAAAGGGCATCACGACCGTTTATGCAATCACGCGGCAGAACGTCCGGGCGGAAACGACAATCAAGGTCCGCACACAGTCCAGCGACGGCGGAATTGTTGGAACTGTCCTGTTTGCGGGCCACAAGATACCGCTATACCGCTTCAACGTATCGCCGACAATTCCTATCCAACGGGCTACCGTGTCGGCGGCGGTGCTTGCCGGAAACGGGCGCACGCCGTTTCAAGACGCGTTCATTGCACGAATGCAAAGCGGACATACAGGTATGTTCGAGCGCGACGGTTCAAAGCGCCTGCCTATCAGCGAGTTCATGGGACCGTCTACGGCACAGATGGCGGGAAACAGTATCGTTCTTGCCGACGTGGAGGAAAAGGCACAAGAGGTCATCAACAAGCGCGTTGAACATGAAATCACCCGCATTCTGAACGGGTACGGAGGTTGAACGCATGACACCTTTACAACTGCTTGACGCGCTGGAAGCGTTTGTGAAGCAAGAAACAAAAGACATTCTTTTACCCGTCCGGGTGGACCGCAAGAGCGGAGAGAACAAGGAACGCGCGGCGGAGGTCTATAAAATGCGCCTGCCGAACAAAACCGCGCAGACGGAGCGGGTCCCCTACCTGCTATTGCAGTACATCAAAAGCACCGACACACAGGAACCGGGACAGGAACCGGAAAGTGAATGCACCGTGCGTATCGTCGCCGCCACCTATTCGGAGGACGAAAGCGAGGGCGCAATGTGTGTTTTGAACCTGCTGACACGAATTCGCGTCGCCCTGCTGAAAGATGGCGTTGTCGGCGGGCAGTTCGTCTTGAAATCTCCACTTGAAATGATTGTGTACCCGGACAGCACAGCCCCTTACTATTTGGGCGAAATGATGACGACATGGACCATGCCGATTATCGAAAGTGAGGTTCAACAGATATGGCAGTAGAATTCAAGTCCAGCATGAGCAAAAACGAACTGCTGGAAATTGCCGCGAAACGCGGCATCGAAGCCGACGACAGCATGAAGAAAAACGAAATTCTCGAACTGCTGGAACAGGCACGCGCCGCAGAGGGCGCACAGGAGCCGCAGGACGGCACAGAAACGCCCCCGGAGGGTAACGACCCGGCGGCGGGCGACGAAGCAACACAGGGGCCGCAGGACGGCGAGGAAAGCGCCACCGAGGACAGAGACACAGAGCCGCCCGCGGAGGACGTGCAGGAAGCCGCCCCGGAGGGCTACGGCCTGTTCGTGTATGCCGGTCCCTCCCTCCCGCACGGACGCTTGAAAGAACACGCCGTATTCAACGGTACGTTCGAGGACGTGAAAGCCTATCTTGCGGACGTGCTGGAAGACTACCCGCAGGCGGAACGTCTGATCGTTCCCGTGGAGCGGCTTTCCGCGTTTGCCGCAAAGGTCAAGACCCCCGGCAATATCGCGCACAAGTATTACAACGACATTGTTTCGACAATGCGAGGAAACAAGGAGGTATAAACGATGGCAAACTATTTTCACGGCGTTTCGACGCGTCAGAACGACACGTCGATTTCTACCCCTGTAACCGCTGATTCTGGTATTGCGTTCGTCGTCGGCGCGGCACCCGGTCATACCGTGGACGGCGCACCGAACGACCCTATCATGTGTCAGTCTTACGCGGAAGCCGTCGCCGCTTTGGGGTATAGCGACGATTGGGAGAAGTACCCCATTTGCGAAGCTATCTATTCGCAGTTCAAGCTGTACGGCGTGGCCCCCGTGGTGTTCGTGAACGTGCTTGACCCTGCGAAGCACAAGAAGAGCGTCGCGGAACAGAACTACCCCGTCGCGGACGGAAAGGTTCTGCTTCCCCTCGAAGCCCTGAAAAACACGGTCAAGGTGACAAGCTACACCGCCGGGACCGACTATGAACTTTTCTATGAGGGCGAAAACCTGATTCTTGAAGTTCTGGACGGCGGCAGTATTCCCGCTGAAACGGGAGAACTGACAATCACGTTCGACGCGGTGGACCCCTCCAAAATCAACGAAAACGACATTATCGGCGGTTTCGATACCAGCACGAAGAAGTATTCCGGTCTTGAACTGATCGACAAGGTTTTTCCGAAATACGGCATCGTCCCCGACCTTATCGTTGCCCCCGGCTGGTCCGACAAGTCCAATGTCGCGGCGGTTATGACCGCAAAGGCGGATGCAATCAACACCGTGTTCACGGGTGCAAAAGCCCTGATCGACGCGGACACCAACACCGTTCGCCACTACGCGGACGTTCCCGCATGGAAGAAAGCACAGAACATGAACAGCAAGGCGGAAATTCTCTGCTGGCCTATGTTCGGGCTGGGCGACCGTGCGTTTCATGCGTCCGTCCACGCCGCGGGCCTGATGGGAAAGACCGATTCGGACAACGGCGGTTGCCCGGCGGAAAGCCCGTCGAACAAGTCCTTGCAGATCGACCGCGCTATGCTTGCGGACGGAACGACTGTGCTTCTCGATCTCGCGCAGGCAAACTACCTGAACAGTAACGGTATCGTTACGGCGCTGAACTTCATTGGAAGCTATGTGCTGTGGGGCGACGAAACCGCCTGTTTCCCCGCCGATACGGACGTGAAGAACTACTTCATTTCCGTTTCCCGTATGTTCGGTTGGGTTGCCCGTTCTGTCATTCTTACTTATTGGAGCAAGATCGACAAGAAAATGACGCGCCGCCTTATCGACAGCATCGTTGATTCCGTCAACATTTGGCTGAACGGCCTTGTTTCGGAAGAAAAGCTGTTGGGCGCACGCGTGGAATTTCTGGACGAAGAGAACAGCACGACCGCACTTATGGCGGGCAAGGCTGTTTTCCATATCTACATGACCCCCGCAAGCCCCATGAGGGAATGCGAATTCGTCCTTGAATACGACGCGGACTATGTGACCGCGGCGCTGTCGGCGTAAGGAGGTAAAGAGCAATGAAAATCGAAAACGGCGTAACCAACTTTGCCGTATATGAGGACGCGACCGAATATTACGGCATGGCAGAAGTCACACTTCCTGAAATCACGCAGATTTCGGAAGAGGTCAAGGGCGCGGGCATCGCAGGTACGTTCGACGGAACGTTTGTCGGACACCTTGAAGCTATGTCCCTGACCCTGAATTTCCGTTCCGTTACTACGGACGCTATCAAACTGGCAGAGCCGCGCAAGCACCAGCTTGATTTGCGGGCGGCCCAACAGTCTTGGGATAACAGCACGGGCCGATACGTTCAGCAGGCCGTGAAGCACGTCCTTGTCGTAAATCCAAAAAAGTTTGCCCCCGGCAAGCTGGCCCCGGCATCTTCCGCGGAAGCGTCCGGCGAATATCCCGTGACCTACTACGCAACGTACATCGACGGTAAAAAGGTTCTGGAAATCGACATTCTGAACTTTATCTACTACGTCAACGGCGTTGATTACCTCGAAGACGTGCGAAAGGCACTTGGCAAGTAAAACCCGGCGGGGCTTCCCGCTGGGTTTTATTATGCCCTTTTCTGTATCTGAAAATATGAATTTCTAAATCGGAGGAATTGACAATGAGTGAGAACATCAAGAATGCCGCCGCAGAGAGCGCACAGAACGCCGCAGGCGCGGCGGAAGCTGTCACCCATGATATGACCGCGGAAGCCGTAAACGAACCCGTACAGGCTGACGCAGGCGTTTATACGCACACGTTCAAGAAGCCTTTCGAGTACGCAGGCGAAACCTATACGACCCTGACGTTCGATTTCGAGAAAATGACGGGCCGCGACATGGTTTCTATCGAAACCGAAATGCAGATGAACAATGAATACTGCCTTGCGCCGGAAGTGTCCCGGAGTTTTCAGGCGAAAATGGCGGCAAAGGCCGCGGGCATTGGTAGCGACGTTCTCGACGCTATGCCTATCAAGGACTTTAACCGCATCACCAACGCGGCAAGAAGTTTTTTAATCGACACGGGCTATTAAAAAGCCCGGCGAAGTGGTGGCGGCGGGAGTGCTTCAAGCTGGCGCAGGCAACGTATACGCCCGTCCCGTTCTGGCTTGATATGAACATGACGGAAATTACGGCGTGGATTGAGGACATCAACGCCGCCGCGAAACAGAAATAGACGAAAAGGGGTGGTGAATTTGGCTGGACGAAAAGAATATGAACTGCTTTTCAAACTGCAAGCGGCTTTGGGCGGCAACTTCAACACGGTTTTTCAAAGCGCGTTGAACACCACAAAGCAGATGCAGAACAGCCTAACGAAGCTAAATTCCATCACCGGGAAAATCGACGCTTACAAAAAGCAGGAAGCCGCCCTTGAATCGAACCGTCAAAAGCTGGAACGCCTGACCGCAGAGCATGACAAACTCCAACGGGAAATAAGCGAAACCGCCGCCCCGTCGGAAGAACTGCGGCAGAAGATGGCGAAGAATGAAAAGCAGATTGCCGCGACAACTGCAAAAATCGAAGCGCAGGAACAGCGGTTACAGACGCTTGGTTCTGAACTGTCCGACGCAGGCGTGAACACGGCAAATTTGAGCGCGGAGAATGAACGGCTTGCAAAGACCTATGACAAGGTAAAGAAAAGTCAAGAGGAATTGGCAAAGGTAAGCACCGCTCTTGAACAGAATAACGCGGCAATCTCCCAAACGAAGACCCAACTTGCGGGAACGCTTGGAACCCTTGCCGCGCTGGGCGGCGCTATCTATGCAGGACCCGTGAAAAAGGCTGCTGAATTTGAAGCCCAAATGTCAACCGTCAAGGCCATTTCCAACGCATCGGCGGACGACATGAAGCGGCTTTCAGAGGAAGCGAAGCACATGGGCGCGACAACGCAGTTTACCGCAGTTGAAGCCGGAAAAGCCCTTGAATATATGGCTATGGCAGGTTGGAAGACCGACCAAATGTTGGGCGGCTTGCCCGGCATTATGAACCTTGCCGCCGCGTCCGGCGAAGATTTGGGGCAGGTTTCCGACATTGTAACGGACGCACTGACGGCGTTCAACATGACGGCGGACCAGTCCGGGCGCTTTGCGGACGTACTCGCGCAGGCATCTTCCAACGCGAACACCAACGTTTCCATGATGGGTTCGACGTTCCAGAAAGTAGCGCCCGTGGCGGGCGCGTTGGGCTACTCTGTGGAAGATATGTCACTTGGAATCGGCTTGATGGCGAATGCGTCCATCAAGGCAGAAGTCGCAGGCACAAGCCTAAAGACGGCCCTTGCTAACATGGCAAAGCCAACAAAGCAAATGCAAGCCTACATGGACAAGTACGGAATCAGCCTGACGAATGCGGACGGAAGCATGAAGACGTTCCGTGAGGTCATCGACAATCTGCGGTCCAGTTTGGGCGGGCTTTCCGAATCCGAACAGGTGGCGGCGGCTACCGCCATTTTCGGCAAAGAGTCTTTCGCAGGTATGCTTGCTATCGTAAACGCAAGTGACGCTGATTTCAAGAAACTGTCCGATTCGGTCAACAACGCCGCAGGCGCGGCGGAGCGCATGGCAAAAATCAAGCTGGACAATTTCGAGGGTAAAGTTACCCTGCTGAAATCCGCATTCGAGGGCCTGCAAATCGCGCTGGGCGACGCGCTGTTACCGACATTCACGCAGGGAGCAGAGAAAGCCGCCGAACTGATTTCCAAACTGACGGAATTTATAAACGCAAACCCGGAACTTGTACGGACCATCGTAAAGGTGACGGCGGGGCTGTTGGCATTCAAGGCCGCGGCCCTGACTGCAAAGTTGGGCTTTCTTGAACTAAAAGGCGGCGTGCTGACTATTCAAAAGGTCATGGCGCTTTTCAAGGGAAAGACAGCACTTGCGGGCGTGGAAGCCGTCGGGTTCGCAGGAAAGGTCAAGGGCGTTGCAAAGAGCGTGACCGGGTATTTCGGCGGCATTGGGTCCGCGGCGGGCGGTGTTGGCCGCGCGTTCGGGCAAATGTTCAGCGGAACAAAAATCGGCGGCGCGTTCTCCAAAATCGGCGGCGCGGCGGGCGGCGTATTCTCGAAGCTGTTTTCGGGAATGGGCGGCGTTGCGACGCGGGCATTCACAGGCGTTGCCGGGACCATCACCAACATATTAGGCAAGGCCGGGACCGCTGTTGCGGCGGGTCCGCTGGGTAAAATCGGTTCCGTTATCGGAAAGGGTTTCGGGAAAATAGGAACCCTGATTGCACCGCTTCAAAAGCTGGGCGGCGCTATCTTGGGGCCGTTCAGCGGCATTCTTAGCAAAGTGCTTCCCGTGGTGGGCGTTATTTCGCTGATTGTTGCCGCGGTCCAAATCCTACGGGACAATCTGGACAAGGTGCGCGAAGTCGTAGGCCGGGTGTTCGGTGACGCTGGTCTTGTCATTTTCGACAAGGTGGTTGCGGCAATAACAAACATCGGCGATACGATACGCAACGTCTTCACGGACGGCAACTTGGGCGGCGCACGGCAATTCCTGATAAACCTGTTCGGAGAGGAAGCAACGGGCGTTATCGACGGGGCCATTACGATTTTACAAACCGTCTGGAATATTCTTTCCGGGTTCATCGAGTTTGTGAACACCTATGTTCGCCCGATTGTGGAGCAAATCTTTTCTTTCATCGTCGGGACCGTGCTTCCGCAGATCGCGCAGGCGTTCGCAGAGTGGGCACCGACTATCGCTTCTATCCTGCAAGGACTTGCGGAAGTGGTTTCCACCATTGCAACGGCAATCATGGCAGTTATTCAATTCCTTATGCCGACGATACAAAGCATCATCGGCGTTGCGCTTGAAACCATCAAGGGCGTTGTATCTGGTGCGCTGACCGCGATAAAGGGCCTTGTAGACGTTTTCGCAGGCATCTTCACGGGAGATTGGACCCGTGTTTGGGAGGGCGTGAAAAGCATATTCAGCGGCGTTTGGAATTCTCTAAAGAGCATCGCAAGCGGCGTACTGAACGGCATTATCAGCCTTGTAAACGGCGTGATTTCCGGCTTGAACAAGCTGAAAATCCCTGATTGGGTCCCCGGCATCGGCGGAAAGGGCATCAACATTCCGTTGATACCGCAGTTTGCAACAGGTACAGACAGCACGCCGGACACGTTCATAGCTGGTGAGCAGGGCGCGGAACTTATCACCAACGCAAAGAACCGAAGCGTATTCACCGCGGCGCAGACGGGAAGCATCTTCCGCAATCTTGCGGACACGGTAAACGCTATTCGCACCGCAGGGGCCGCGCCGTATCAACTGGCCTATGCGGGAGCGCCCAGCGTTGCCGCACCGACCCTGAACGCAGGCGATGGCAGAACGTCCGTCGTCATTCACAGCGCACCCGTGTTCCACGTCGGCAACGACGCGCAGGCACAGGACATTGAAGAAATGCTACGCCGCCACGACGAAGAGTTGTTGGACGAAATCGACGAGCGGGAGCGGCAAAGACAGGACGACGAAAGGCGGCGGAACTATGACTAAATACACCACAATAGCCGTGGATATGTGGGACGGCATCGCCTAAAAGACATTGGTGTACGAAGCCTACAAAGCCGGGTTTATAAAGTGAACCCCGCATTACCGCCGCACTTTCGTTTTTCCCGCCGGAATCACACTGACAGTTCCAGAGCCGGAAACGCGGGTTTCCTCTGACCTGCCGCCGTGGAAGCGAGGGACTGCCGAATGAATGCACGAAGAACCGTTGTCCGCCTGACCTTTGCAGGGGTGGACATTTCAGCCGACATAAACAAGCATCTTCTTTCGCTGACCTACACGGACAACGAAGAGGATAAAACGGACGACCTGCAACTATCGCTTGATGACCGCGAGGGCGTGTGGCTGGGAAACTGGCTGAACACGCCCAACGCGTCAAAGGGCGTGGAAATCTCCGCCGTCATCGTTCAAAAGAATTGGGAATCCAACGGGAAAGACCGGGTGCTTGACTGCGGCGTTTTTGAAATCGACACCGTGGACGGGAGCGGCCCGCCCGCAAAAGCGACCATCAAGGCCGGGTCCATTCCCTACAAGTCTACCGTGCGGACGCAGAAGAAAACGAAAGCATGGGAGAACTACACGCTTTCCGGCATTGCAAAGGAAATCGCGGGCAAAAACGGGCTTGCCTGTATGTTTGAATCCGCGTTCGACCCTCTGTATACCCGGAAAGAGCAGATACAGGAATCGGACATCACCTTTCTTCAACGGCTTTGCAAGGCCGCGGGAATCAGCCTGAAAGTCACCGCAAAAATCATCGTTCTTTTCGACGCGGCAGCTTATGAGCAGAAAGACGCGGTGCGCGTCATAAAGCGCGGGACGGCGGACGTTAGTTCGTGGTCCTTTTCAACCAGCTTGCACGACGCGTCATACAGCAAGTGCCACGTTTCCTATACCGACCCAACGACGGGAAAGACCATCGAATACACCTACACCCCGCGAAACGCGGATAAGGACGGTCAAGTTCTGGAAGTGAACGAAAAGGTTTCCAACAGAGAGGAAGCCCGGCAACTGGCAATGAAGCGCCTGCGGCAGAAGAACAAGGGCGAATTCAAGGCATCGTTCAAACTGACCGGGGACGCGCGGCTTGTGGCTGGCATCACGGTTCAGGTATCGGGCTACGGCGCGTTCGACGGGAAATACATCATCGAAACGGCGACGCATTCCGTGTCAAAGAGCGGCTATAAAACCGATTTGACGCTACGCCGGGTATTGGAGGGGTATTGATGGCCGATCTATCAGTTTTGAAAAATATCGTGAGAACGGGCCGGGTTTCATCGGTCAACGCCGGGAACCGCACCGCCCGCGTCACGTTCGAGGACAAGGGGCAATCGCCGCTTGTGTCGGGAGAACTAAAGGTCATCAAGAACCCGCCGTTCATTCCGGCAAAGGGAGCGGCACAGAGGACGGAAAGCGAAAGCGGCGGAAGCGGTGAAGCCGCCTTTGCCGCCCATTCGCACGCCGTCAAAATAGCCCCGTGGTTGCCGTCGCCGGGCGACTATGTTTTATGCCTGTATATCCCGACGGACGACGGCGACGGGTTCGTGATTGGAGGGATATAAACAATGGCGCTTATCGGGAATTGGGGTGACTTCACGTTCTACGTTTCCGCAGACCAAATCAAGACGTTCGACAGTCTGAAATGGGACAGCGCGGCGAAGTATTCCACCCACGACCGACACTTACGGGAACCCCTGTTGGAATTCACCGGGACAGACGTTGAAACGATAACCTTTACCATGTTCTTTTCCGTGTTCTTGGGGGTAAACCCTATCAAAGAAATTGCAAGCCTACTTCAAGCTATGCGGCGGGGCGAAGTAAACCGACTTGTCATCGGGCCGAAAGCCTACGGCACGAACAAATGGGTCATTACGAAGCTGTCAAATTCCTTGAAGCGGTTCGACCGATGGGGCAACCTGCTTGTCGCGTCGGTGAATGTTACGATGCAGTCTTACGCAGTCAGATAAGGAGGGCGAGAAATGGCATATATCGTGAAAGCCTTTACGCTCGGCAAACTCAACCTTGCGCCGGAAACGCTGGAAGAAGAGGTTTTGCAGAATGTCGCTATCATCGTGTCAACGCCGAAATTTTCCGTCCCCCTCGATAGGGGGCTTGGGTTGGCGCAACGGTTCATCGACAAGCCGATGCAGGTTGCACAATCTATCTTGATTTCGGAGGTTCTGGACGCGGTAGAAGAGTATGAACCACGGGCAGAGGTAACAAACGTCACGTTTGAAACGGGCGAAACGCCGGGCCTGCTGGTCCCCGTATTGGAGGTGAATATCGTTGACAACGAAGAGTAGAACATACCCCGACATTTCCTACGTCGAAACCGACACGGAAACAATCGTGAATGCGCTGATACAGGGGTACGAAAAAATCGCCGGGCGCACGCTGTATCCGGCGGACCCGGCGCGGCTGTTCATTCTGTGGGTTGCCGATATTATCGTTCAAGAGCGGGTAAACATCGACTTTTCCGCGAAACAGAATATCCCGCGGTATGCAGAGGGCGAATATCTTGATTCCCTCGCAGAACTGTTCAAGGGAGCGGAGCGGTTGGAGCCTGAAAAGGCCCGAACGACCCTGCAATATACGCTTTCTATCCCGCTGGAAGTGGCAACGACCATTCCGGCAGGCACGCGGGCCACGCCTGACGGCGAAATCGTGTTCGCCACGCTGGAGGACCTGACCATTCCGGCGGGACAGCGGACCGGGAACGTGGAAGCGGAGTGCCAAACGGAGGGCGAAAGCGGAAACGGATTTGTCCCCGGACAAATCAACCAGCCGATAGACGTTTTCCCCTACTACGAAAGCGTCGAGAACATCACGGAGAGCGCAGGCGGCGCAGACAGGGAAAGCGACGCGGCGTTCTATGAGCGTATGCGGGAGAGCGTAGAAACCTATTCCACGGCGGGACCGCTGGGCGGGTATGAGTATTTCGCAAAATCCGCGTCGGCACTGATCGCAGACGTGAAAGCAACGTCCCCGGAGCCGGGAGAAGTTGACGTGCGCGTTCTGCTGACGGGCGGCGAACTGCCGGGGGACGAAATCTTGAAAGAGGTTTTGGACATTCTGAACGCCGACACGGTGCGCCCGCTGACGGACCATGTGACCGTTGCCGCGCCGCAGGCCGTCCCGTACAACATAGACGTGACCTACTACACGCAGGAGGGCGGCGCATTGAGCGCCGACACCATCGCGGCGGACGTTGCCGCGGCGGTGAAGTCTTTCCAGAAGTGGCAGGCCGAAAAGATGGGCCGGGACGTGAACCCATCCCAGCTTATCGCCCTGTTGATGCAAACGGGAGTGAAGCGCGTTGAAGTCCGTTCCCCTGTCTTTGCGACTGTGGCAGACAACGCCGTTGCACAAATCGGCACGGTTTCCGTCGTGAACGGAGGTGCGGAACGTGAATAACGAAGACTTCTATTCGGCAGACTTCACGAATTCGCTTCCGCCTGCGCTGAAAAACAGCCCTGACATGATGGCGCTTGCACAGACCATTTCGGCACAGTTGCAGGCGACCGCGGCGGAAATCCGAAAGAACATCATTTACGCCCGTATCGACGAACTGGACGAAGCGACGTTGGACGTGCTGGCCTATGACCTGCACGTTGACTGGTACGACTATTCATACCCTATCGAGGTAAAGCGCCGGACCATTCGGGACAGCATACAGGTTCACCGCAGGTTGGGAACAAAGTATGCCGTTGAAAAGGCGCTGGGCGCTGTGTACCCAGGAACAAAAGTGGAAGAGTGGTTCGAGTACGGCGGCGACCCGTATAAATTCCGCGTCGTCATCGGCGCAACGGAAGCGGGCATCACCGCAGACCGTCAAGCGGCGGTCCTCGACCGTGTGCGGTTTTATAAAAACCTGCGGTCCCACCTTGAAGCAATCAGTTACCAAATCGAAAAGCGAACGGCGGTCAAGGTTGCCGCCGCCCACGCTATCGGGCAACGCGTCGAAATCTATCCATACTTGGCGCGAAATATGGAATCGCGCGGCGGGTTCTACTGCGGCGGCTATACGCAGTACGGGCGGAAACTTGCAGTATTCCCGAATGAATAACGAACGGAGGGTGAAGAAATGGCAGATAAAACGTATGGAACCCTTGTGACCGACCGCGGAATACTGCTGATCGCGGCGGCGGTCATGGAGGGAAAGAAAATCAACCTGACGACGCTTGCCGTCGGCGACGGCGGCGGGGCCTACTATCAGCCCACGCAGTCAATGACGGCGCTTAAAAATCAGGTTTGGAGCGGGAACGTGAAGAGCGTTACCGTGAACGCAGATTCCCCGAACATGATAGACGTTGTGGCAATCGTGCCGTCGGACGTGGGCGGGTGGACAATCCGCGAAATGGGCGTTCTGGACGACACAGGAACCCTTATCGCGGTTTGCAATACCCCTGACACAGAAAAGGTCATCATTTCCAGCGGCGCGGCGGGCGAAATCGAATTGACAATGCACATCGAAATCGCAAACGCCGAAAACGTCACAATGATTATCGACCCGCACGTTATCACCGCGACGAAAAAGGACATTGAGGACCACAACGAAGACCCCAACGCCCACGGCGGATTACTGAAAGAAGCCGCAAGCATGGTTGAAGAGTTGGCAAGCCGCGTCGTGCCTATCGTGGCAAGCGTGGAAGAGCCGACCGAACCCGGCCCCCTTTTATGGCTAAAGGTTATCCAGCAGGACGACCCCGACCCGCGCCCGGACCCGGAAGAGCCGGACACGCAGGCCGTCCGGCTTGATATAAAAGACTATCGGAAAGGAAGTGATTTGTATGTAGAAATCGACGAAGAAACGAAGAGCGTTGAAAACGCGAAGAAGACAGACCCCGAAAACCCGGCGGACGACGAACCGCTAAAAATCAGACTTACTTAATTTAATTTGAAAAGGAGAAATTCAAAATGGCATTCACTAAGAGCGACAAGCTGAAGCAGGTTATCTTTCAGGAGGAAATCGGCGGCGTTCTGACCGACCTTATGGCCCGCACCCACGTTGACAACGTGATTTATGAGGAGGGCGGCAAGCAGATCGCACTGTCCGAGAAGCTGGCTTCCCTGATCGCCACCGTTGCCGCGAAAGCCGACAGCGCCGCCGTGACGGCGGACATCAAGACCGCTACCGATAATCTTTACAACAAGATTATGGGTATCACCGCCGAGGACGGCGCACCCGTCGCCGAAGCCTACGACACCCTGAAAGAGGTTGCAAACTACCTGACCGAGCACGGTAGCGTGGTTCAGGGCTTCACCAACGACATTTCCGGCCTGAAAAAGTCCGTTGAGGACCTGAAAACCGGCATGACTAAGGTTGAGAAGAGCGACACCAACGGCAACGTCAAGGTTGACGGCGCAGAAGTCGTTGTCTATCAGCACCCCGCGTCCCACCCTGCAAGCATGATTACCGACACCGCCGAAAAGGTTATGATGACCGCGGCAGAGCGTACTAAGCTGTCCGGCGTGACTGCGGGCGCTTCCGCTATCGTGTCCGGCACGGGAGCAGTCGCCGACGCGTCCGCCGTTCCTACCCTGATGATTAAGGTCATCGAGGACACCAACAACGCCTAACTTCTAAGCGCAAGGGCGGCGGGTGGGAATTACTAAACCAGACAGGAGGGTATAAAATGCCGGAACTGAACTGCGTGCTTATCCTGAAAGGCAAGGACGGCACATTGGGGCTTTACTACCCCTTTACGAAGTGGCGGAACATCTTGGACGCGCCGGACGTGACCGGGATTGAAGTTCTTCTGAACGGTCATATCGGCAACAGCGACATTCACGTTACAGCCCAGCAGACCGCGGGCTATGACGCGGCGGTTGCTTCCCTGATCGAACACAACGAGAATACGGCAATCCATGTGACGGCGGAGGAAAAGGCCGCATGGACGCAGGCCGCGCAGGACGCGACCGAAGCGCAGGCAAAGGCGACGGAAGCCCTGAACACGGTTTCCGCGCTGGACAGCCGCGTTTCCCGCGTGGAAGACGGCCTGTTCAACAACATCACCGGGAACCCGTTTCTTGCGTCCTTTGATTCCCTCGACGGCATCACGCTTGTTAAGGGTATCTGGAACGAAGAAAGAAAGCGCATCGAATGTTGACGGAATATGCCTGCCCGCGGCGGGAACTGTCCTGCATCGTCGGAAACCTGTTCGTCGAACTGGAACCGCCATGCGACCATTGCGCCGCCGGGGACGGCCTGACGATATGCGGGACGACCTACGCCGGGACACGGGCAATGCTGACCGTCACCGAATACGGCTTCACCTTTGACGGACCGCCGGAGGAAGTCGAACAAATCCGGGAAAGGCGGTGTTTGAAATAGACCAGCGACCAACCGAACAAAAGCCCGCACAACAGGAATTTGCAATCATCACGAAAGCGAAAGATTTAGTCAAGCACACGTTTATGATGACAAGCGAACGGAGATTTCCGAAGAAGTACCGCTTCACCATCGTAAACCGCTTGCACGATTTGACGCTTGACATTTTCCAGCACATACAGGAAGCGAACGAACTTGACCTTGCGGACCCGCAGGAATACCGCGAACGGCGCTATGAACAGAAAAAGGCGCTGACAGAGTGCAAGACGGTTCTTTTCCTGATCGAACTTTCCTTTGAAAAGGAACTTATCTCTTCCGAACAATGCGCGGAGTGGACCCGGCACGTTATGAACGTGAAGAACATGACGGCAAAGTGGAGGAAGCAGGATAGAGAGCGGTTCGCCGCGCTCCAACAGAATAGAGGAATCACGCCGCGGCGGTAACGCCCCGGCGTTTTTCTTGGGGTGCGACTTGTAGCGTCCAACTCTTACAACGTCCGCAACGTCAATTCCTCTGGCGCGATGAACTGGAACAACGCTTACAACGGCAACAACGGCGTTCGCCCGCTTTGGTGGAAACCGCGATTGAGTAGGCCGAAAGGCTGAAAACAGAGGACCACTATCAAAGGAAGCCGCATCCCTCCGCCGTGGTGACAGCACGACGGTAAATACAAGATTGGTGAAGCAAGGTCCACGGAAACCAGCTTCCGCCCGCCGCGGACGCGCGGCGCGGTCCGATGATGACGCGTTGCGTGCGGCGGGAGCCGCGGGGCGCAAGGCTGATTCTATACACGGCAAGGAGTTTTTTATATGCAAGGCGCAGAATTCGAGCAGGTATATGATTTCGGGAACCTATACGCGGGGTTCCTGAAAGCACGCAGGGGCAAGCGACACAAACCCAGCGTTGCAAAGTTTGAAGCAAATCTTCTTGAAGCCCTATGCCTGCTTTCGGAAATGCTGAAAACCAAAACTTACCGACCGTCAGATTATTTCGTTTTCAAGGTCTATGAGCCGAAAGAACGAATCGTTATGACAAACGCATTCAAAGACAAGGTGGTTCAGCATTCCCTATGCGACAACATACTTGAACCCGCGTTTTCAAAAGCCTTTATCCGGGACAACTACGCATCGCAGAGCGGGCGCGGCACACATGACGGGTTATACCGCCTTGAAGAATTCATGCGGTCCTACTACTTCACACGCAAGGCGAACGCCGAGCGGGAGCGGCGGGCCGCGGGATTGCCGCCGCCCGGCCCGGAAGAAGTGCGGCGCTATTCGGACGGCTGGGTCTTGAAATGCGACATATCGAAGTATTTCTATTCAATCCAGCATGAGCCGTTAAAGCAGATGACGCGGAAGTACATCAAAGACCCGGATATTCTGTGGTTAGTTGACCTTATTGTTGACAGTACGGAAAATCCGGGAATTCCTATCGGCAACCAAACTTCACAATGGTTCGCCGTCATGTATCTTTCGGGCATGGACCACTTCATAAAAGAAAAGCTGGGTATTCGCTATTATGGGCGGTACATGGACGATTTTTATTTGATACATGAGGACAAGGCGTATTTGCAATACTGCCGGGGCGAGATCGAACGATACGTTGCCCGGCTGGGTCTGCGGCTGAACAAGAAAACAAATATCTTCCCATTGCGGAACGGTATTGATTTCTTGGGCTTCCACACCTACTTGACCGAATCGGGCAAAATCATTCGCAAGGTCCGGCGGTCAAGCAAAAGTAACGCACAACGCAAATTGAAGAAACAGCGCGGTTTACTGGACCGGGAGAAAATCAGCCTTTCGGATATTGAACAGTCCTACGGAAGTTGGCGGAGCCACGCCGAAAAGGGCAACTGCTATCACCTGATACAGAAAACCGACAGTCTGTTTCAAAATCTATTCAAGGAGAGTGAAAAACAATGGCCCAAAGTTTGAATGCGCTTGCCGTCGGTGCGCTTGTCAAAGATACAGGCACGCTTTACAACGGTAAGCCGATCATTTGGAAAATCGCCGACAAGGGACACACGGGCTACCCGTCCGGCGCTGTGACCCTGATTACGGAGCGCATTATTTCCCTGAAATGCTTTGACGCTATCGAATCCGGCAACAGCGACGGCGACCGCCGCAGTTACGGCAATAACCGTTGGACCCTTTCCAACGTGCGGCAATGGCTGAACAGTCAGGCCACCGCCGGGAAGTGGTACAGCGCCCAGCACGGCGCGGACGCGCCCCCGACGAATGCGAACGTATGGAGCACCTACAACGAATACGACGCGGAAGCGGGCTTTCTTGCGGGTTTCTCCGCGAACTTCATTGCGGCCCTGCTGACTACGACCCACACCGTAGGCAAGGCGACCGTAGACGGCGGCGGTACGGAGAGTTGCGCCGACAAAATCTTCCTTGCGACCTGTACGGAAGTCGGCTTGTCCGGCGACGTGACAGCGGGAAGCAAGCTGGCCTTGTTCAGCAACGACAGTTCCCGCCTTGCCTACCCCACGGCGGAAGCCGTGAGCAAGAGCGAGTACACGAACAGCAGTTTGAACGCAAGTTCGCCGTGGTATTGGTGGCTTGCCGACGCTTACGCGTCCAACTCTTACCGCGTCCGCTACGTCGATTCCTCCGGCGCGATGGACTGGAGCTACGCTTACAACGGCCCCATCGGCGTTCGCCCGCTTTGTAATTTGTCCTCTGGAATCTTGGTATCTGATAGCCCGGATTCCGACGGAGCATACACGATCATTTGGAATCGCGCCCCCTCGAAGCCCTCTTCCATCACGGTTCCGTCCAGCGTGCGCGGCGGCGAAAGCCTGTCTATCAGTTGGGGGGCTTCCACGGACGAAGACGGCAATCTTTCCGGCTATATCCTCGAACGGCAGGTCAACGGCGGCGCATGGGCGCAGGGATACAAGGGCATCAACCGCAGTTACACCGACGCAATCACGTTCGGCTGGACCTCTATTGCGTACCGCGTCAAGGCGTATGACAGCGCGGGCGCGGAATCGGCGTATCAGACCAGCGCGACGCGGACGGTGGTAAACAACCATGCGCCCGTTATCAGCGGCACAGATTCCAACTTGGGAACGAAGACCGCCGCGTTCGCGCAGAGTTACAGCGTAACGGACGAAGACAGCGGGCAGACCTTGACCGTGACGGAGTACATCGACGGCACGCAGAAGCGTTCCTACACCGCGACAAGCGGACAGACCTATTCGTTCAACATCACCACCGCGGAGTGGGTGAAGCTGTTGAACGGGTCCCACACGCTGAAAATCGTTGCGGCGGACAACTACGGCGGAAGCGCGACCCGGACGTATACGTTCACGAAGAATGAAACGGAAATCGAACTCATGCTTGCGACCCCGCTTGCCGCTGACGACATGGTGACAAAAGGCATCATGTCCGTTGTGCGTCAAATCCCCGTGGGCGCGGAATTCACCGTTGAAGTCTGCAACAATGGCTTTGACGCTTCCCCGACGTGGGAGGACGTGACGCAGAACGTCGTAAGCGGAAGTAAGTTCTTCCTTTCCAACACCACCAAAACGGCGAGCGCTTGGGGCTACAATTTCCGCATCAAGGTAAAGCGCGGAACGGCAACGGGCGATTGCTTCATTACGTCTGCGGGAGGTAACTTTGAATGAGCATTCAGCACAGAGAAGACAGCATTCGTGATATGAAGTTGGAGCGGCTGGGCGTGACCCCGCCGCAGGACTGGAACGACGTTGAGCAGGTCCGCACGGCGAAGAAAGCGGAAATCGGCCTTGCGTGTTCCGCGGCTATCTACGCCGGAATCGACGTGGGCGGCGCACATTACAGCCTGACCGAACACGACCAAACCGAACTCATGGCACAGTTCCAGACGGTCAAGGAGGGCGCGGAGGAAGTGCCGTACCACGCCGACGGTGAACTTTGCCGTATGTATACCGCGGAGGAATTCACCGCGCTTGCACAGGCCGCGACCGCCCACGTCTTCTATCACCGTACTTACTGCAACCACCTGAACGCGTGGATTAAGCGGGCCGGGCTTGATGAAATCCCGGCTATCGTGTACGGCGCGGACCTGCCCGCCGACCTTGCGGCAAGCATGGCGGCGCTGATCGAGAAAGCAGGTGGCGACGCGTGAAACGTATCTTGACGATTTGGGCCGCGCTGGGCGCGGCTTACGTCGTCTTTGAAACGCTTTTCCGCGGGTACTCCCACCCGTCTATGTTCGTTGTAGGCGGGCTGTGCGGGGTTCTGGTTGGCGCTATCAATCAGGCCCCGCGCTTTTATCGCGCCCCGGTCATCGTGCAATCGGTCATCGGGGCCGTTATCGTGCTTGCGGTAGAGTTTGTTTCCGGGTGTGTCCTGAACCTATGGTTAGGGCTGGACGTTTGGGATTACAGCAATCAGCCGGGAAACGTGCTGGGCCAAATCTGCCCGGCGTTCGGCCTGCTGTGGTTCTTCATTATGCCGCTTGCTATTTGGGCGGAGGACACAACGCGCTATTTGATTTGGGCGTATGACTGCGCGGTTTATCACTCGCAGGAAGCGCCGCCCACAATCGCCCCGTATTCACTGAAAAGCGTTTACGGGGACTTCATTTGCGGGAGGTAAAGAACATGAATGAAGTGCTTGCAGGTTTGAGCGTCGTTAGTACGATTTGCGCTATCGTGTTCGGCTACGTTGCTTTTGCCCGGAATGGGAAAAAGGACGTTGCCGACGAAGCAAAGAGCGACGCGACCGTTCTTACCGAAATTGGCTACATCAAGGCCAACACGGACGAAATCAAGGCGGAGCAAAAGGAACAGCGCAAGACGAACGTTGAAGTCGTTACGCGCCTGACCGCTGTTGAAGCGTCCGCGAAACAGGCGCACAAGCGCCTTGATGCGTTCGAGAACCGGGAGCGGCACGAACACGAAGAATAAGAAAGGCGGCGCGGCATGATTTATCTTTTCAGCGTTGCCGCCGGGCTGGTTGGCGGGTTCGCCGCCGTCCTGCTGTTGAGCGGACGACGGCCCCACCGACGCAGAGAGGGCAAGCGGAGCCGCCGGAAGATAGAGTGTTCAAAGCTGGTTCTTTGGGCGGTCCTCTGTACCTATTTCGCCGGGTTCGGCGTGGGCGTGTGGGCTGTTGTCCTCGACGTTTCACAGCTTGGCGTTTTCCTTGCCTACGTTGGGACACCGACGGCAACGGTCATCGGCTTTTATTCGTGGAAAGCAAAGGCGGAAAACGTTGTGAAAATCAAAAAGGCGAACCCGGAGGAAACGGAGGGAATGCCCGTTGACCTGAACAACGTTCAGCCGTAACGGAGGAATACACATGACACAGGAACAAAAGAAATTCATCGAGCGGGTGGGCGCGCTTGCCGCGGCGGATATGCAGAAAAGCGGGGTCCTCGCGTCCATGACGATAGCGCAAGCAATCCTTGAAAGCGGTTGGGGCAAATCCGGCTTGACGGTCAAGGGGAACGCCCTGTTCGGCATCAAAGCCGGGACAAGCTGGACCGGGGCCGTTTACAGCGGCAAAACGCAAGAGTGCTACGACGGCGTGACCTTTACGACCGTGACGGGCCTTTTCCGGGCCTATGGCAGTTGGGCGGAAAGCGTCGCCGATCATTCCGACTTGCTTTCACGCAATGCCCGCTATAAAGCGGTCATCGGGGAGCGGGACTATAAAACCGCGTGCCGAGCAATCGCCGCGGCGGGCTATGCGACCGACCCGAAGTATGCTGACAAACTGGTTCAAATCATTGAAGCATACGCCCTGACCGCCTACGACGGCGCAGGAAGCGCCGCAAAGCCCGGCGGGTCAAATACCACGGCGGGGACCACAAGACCCGCAGACGCGAAAGGAGCAGGCAAAATGAAAGCGTCTGAATTTATCAACAAATTGCAAAACATTGTGGACAACTATAAAACGCTGTACGTCATGGGCTGTTTCGGTGCGCCCCTGACAGGCGCGAACGTGTCCCGCTATTGCACAAATCACAGGTACAACAAGCAGGCCGCGCGAACGGCGATGATTCGGGCGGCGGCGGATAAGAACCCGCCTGTCTACGGGTTCGACTGCGTGTGCCTTATCAAAGGCGTTCTTTGGGGCTGGAACGGCAACGCCGCGAAGCCATACGGCGGCGCGGCCTACGCTTCCAACGGCGTTCCCGATCTTGGGGCCGACACCATGATTACGAAGTGTTCCGGCGTGTCCGCTGATTTCAGCGGCATTGTTCCGGGTGAAGCTGTCTGGTTGCCCGGTCATATCGGCGTATACATCGGCGGCGGAAAGGTCATCGAATGTTCGCCCGCTTTCAAGAATTGCGTGCAGGTGACGGCGTGCCTGAACATTGGCGCTATTTCCGGCATGAACGGGCGCAAGTGGACGAAGCACGGGAAGTTGCCGTATATCACCTACGACACCGCAGGCGGCGCACAGGACGGCGCAGGAAGCACGGCAAAGCCCAGCGGCACAACTACCACCCCGGCGACGCTTGCGTTCGCTGTGGGCGACGTGGTGCGCTTTACGGGCAACACCCATTACACCAACGCGGCGGCGGCAAGCGGCGCGGCCTGCAAGCCGGGAACGGCAAAGGTAACGGCGCTTGCAAAGGGCGCAAAGCACCCCTACCACCTTATCAAACAGCCCGGCGGCGGTTCTACCGTTTACGGCTGGGTCAATGCGGCGGACGTGCAGGCCGTCGGGAGCGGTATGACCGCGCCGAAAATGCGCGTCGGTGCAAAGGTGAAGTATTCCGGCCCGCTGTACCGTGACAGCAACGGCGGCGGACAGGGCAAGACCGTAAACGGAACGTATACGGTGAAGTATTACTATCCGGCCCGCAAGTGCGGCGTACACATCGACGGTTTGGGCTGGGTCCCTGAATCCGGCTGTACCGTCATCGGCTGACAGATTGAAAGGAGAAACGGAAATGAACGTTCTTGCATTCCTCGCGGCGAATTGGGACAGCGTGCTTGTCGTCGTCGCTTTCCTCGCGGTGGTTGTCGTGCTTATCAAGCGCGGCGAAACAAAGATTTTGAAGCAAATCCTTTTCAACCTTGTAACGCAGGCCGAAAAGCAATTCGGAAGCGGTACGGGTTCCCTGAAATACGCCGCCGTCGCGGACTGGATTTATCAGCGAATCCCGGCGGTGCTGAAACTGCTTTTCACGTCCAACGACATTGAAAAAATGATCGAAGACGTTTTGGAGGAAGCGAAGAAAGCATGGGGCGCGAATGAGAATTTGAAAGGCTACATCGACACCCCATCCGTGGAAAGCCTGCTTGTCGGCATCGAAGAACAGGCCGTCCAGACCAAACCCGCAGAAAACTAAACACGTCCGATTCGGACAAAAACGAAAGCCCGTCGGGGGTCATTCCCCGGCGGGCTTCTTTTGTTTCCTGTCATGCGTTTTCGTATTTTGCTTTCGCGTCCTTTAAGCGCGGGAGCGTATCAATCACTTTCCCGGTTTCGTCTGTAACTTCAAAGACGTTCTTAAAGGTCCCGTTTATGCGGCGGTCCACGCTTTCGATTGTGAATTTTCCGTCTTCACGGGTATACTTGGAAAAGAAAGCAACGTTAGATTGCTTTTTGAATTTCATAGTCATTCACCCTTTCTTTTGCGGATAACATAAATCACGGCGGAAATAATGAGTTTTACAACGGCGGCGGCGATTAGGAATATTGCAAGTTTCACAAGCATGATTGACAGTTCAGAAGAAAAAGTGTATTCTATGGGTGGGCGGTGAACCCGCCCATAGAATACGGGGTTTCGGCTTACGTCAGCTTATCAATTATCAGTAACGCAAGCCCTACCAGAAAGTCCACGATTGCGGTTATCACGATGGTCCGAACATCGACCCGCGATTTCGTGGGCTTTTTCTTTTTCTTCTTCACCTTGTCACCCCCTTTCTTTATGCTCTTATTATATACTAACGTTAGTATAAAGTCAATAGGAAAAATGCGAAAAAGCAGAAAAATTTTGCGCCGTTGCGGTAGACACAACGGCGCGGGAAACGGAGCGGCGTAAACCGCCGCCCCGGTAAAGCGTCAGGCCACGAATACGCCCAGCGGGGAGCCGCCGGGAGAGCGCCACCCGCGGCGGTGAATGTCGGACAGGCGGACACGTTCAGGAACCTTTGCGCCATCATACAGGACCATAGCAAAAACGCCGCCGTGAAAGAAACGGGTATCAGGCAGGCTAACAAAGCCGATGACGGTTCCACCCTGCGGAGGATAGCAAGCGCCGCAGATACGTTCGACGCGCTGACCCACCATAACAACAACGGTGTTCGCGTCGGCGGGCTGGACGATCTCAACGCCGCAGGACGTTTCGGCGGCGGCTTCCTCGACGCTGGGTTCCTCTTCCGGCTGAACCTCGTTTTCAGCACGGAAGACCGGGGCCATAGAATAACGTTCGGGAATGATATATTCGCCGCGTTCATCGAAGAACAGCTTTGCGCGGCGGGTCTTGCCGTTACGCTCGAACGTCACCGTCTTTTCGGTGCGCTTGATAATCTTGATGGTGAAAATGCAATCGTGATTGCAGGCGCTACGGTCAAAATATTCCTTGCCGATCTCGAACTTTTTCATATTGATTACCCCCAATATATAAAACCAGAAGTTGAAGTGTCATTGTATGCCGCGTCGGTTCCCTTTTCGTGTCAGCCCGTAAGGTTGGCTGTTGTCGAACTCTACGCCCCGACAACCGGGCGGCTTTGGTTTCTCTTTCTGATTATGATTATATACTAACGTTAGTATAAAAACAAGCTGGAATGATGCACAAATATACTAACGTTAGATTGTGGGTTTTTTATACTTGCGTTAGTATAAACAGCGTGATAAAATGGACAAGTAAAGGAGTGGTGACAATGGCAAGCAAATATGGAAATCCACGCGGGCAAGCCGCGACAGACGCGAAGCGGAAATACAATAGCAAAAACTATGACAGGATTTACCCGTATGTGAAGAAAGGCAAAAAGTCCGTATATCAGAGAGCGGCAAAAGCAAGCGGGTTTGACAGCATAAACGATATGATCGAATCGCTGATGGACGAGCGGGCGGCGGCGGTGTTGGGGCTGTCGCCGGAACAGTTCGCGGCAGAGGTTCAGGCCGCGGCGGACGCGGAGCAGGAAAAGGCATAAAGAAGGCGGCGGGCGTTACGCCCGTCGCTTTTGTTTTCCCGCTGTTCAGAACTGTTCGTATGTATAGCCGCCGTTTTCGTCCAGCGTGATAGCGCCGTAATCTTCAAGAATAGAACCGTCGGTATCTTGCTTCCCGTATGTACCGACATAGTACATAGAACCGGGGAAACAAATACCCGTGCCGTCATCACAGAGAATTGCAACCCAGTTGTAGCCGCTGTCCTTGACGACGGTTTCAACGAATTCTTTGTAGTTTTCTTCCGTAATGGCTTGAAGCTGTGCTTTCGTAATGCGGATATAGGCGTATTCACCGATTTTATCGCCGGAACCCGTTTTCACGTCCTTTACGGTCAAGTCATAGTCCATCAAGACATTGTGCTTGTGATATTCGGGGTACAGCATATCACGCCCGGAATAGACGGCTTCAACCGCACCGTCAGAAAGTGTAACGTCGAGGGATGAACCGCCGTAATAGACGGTATACGCGTCCTTGCTTTCGGAAATGCTTGTAATCTTCCCGTCAAGGCCGCAGGAAGTCAGAACGATAAAAACTTCATCGGCCTGTTCGGGAGTGATTTTCATATCTGCCCGAATGGTGTTCATGGCATCGGGGTAAAAATCATACTGCGCCGTCAGTTCCTCCGATTTGGGCGTGTCCAGATCGACAAGAGCGCCGCCGCAGGCGGAGAGGGACGCGGCAAGTGCCGCCGCAAGGACAAGAGATAGAACCTTTTTCATGTGGAATCCTCCGTTCTGCCGCCCAGTGTCCGGGCGGCTTGCGTTATTTTCAAAGGCCGGGACCATTGCTTTTTCTGAATTCTGACCTTTAACACAATTATCAATGCTTATTGTGTTAAAGTCAAGAAAAATGCAGACCTTTAACACAAAAGGAGGAATCGGCGGTTGAAGATATACGACTACAAGGGACGAAAGAACCTTTGCGGAAATCGCGTCAAAGAAGCACGCGCCCGGCTGAATATCACGCAAACAGACCTTGCGGCGCGTCTGCAAGTTGCAGGAATTACAATGGAGCGGGACAGCGTAAGCAGAATAGAAATCGGGACCCGCTTTGTGACCGATTATGAACTTGCGGTGCTTGCGAAGATACTTGGTGTGTCTATGGAATGGCTGACAGAAAATGAATAGTAGCTTTTTATACTTGCGTTAGTATAAAAAGATTGTTATAATCTTTTTGCGGGGGAACCGCTGAAAAGAGGAACAAAACCCGCCCGGCTTGATAGCTTGGGCGGGTTTCGCATATTGGGAGGTTATAGCATGGGGCATTGTTTCAGCCATTTACAGCTTACAGATCGGCGGAAAATCGAATACGGCTTGAACCGCGGCGATACGCCGAAGCAGATTGCGGCGGAACTTCACGTTCACGTCAGCACGATTTACAGAGAAATCAAGCGTTCCCGTTGGGAGTGGCTGGACGGTGCAACATGGATTACGGAAGACCGATACAACCCGGACGGAGCAGAACGGAGATACCGCGAAAACCTCGCGGCAAAAGGCGCACCGCTGAAAATCGGCAATGACCGCGAACTTGCCGACTATTTGGAACGCAAGGTCATTGAAGAAGACCGTTCGCCCGCCGCGGCCCTTTCCGACATAGAGTTAGAGGGCAGGACGTTCAAAACCTCTATTTGTGTCAGCACGTTTTACAGCTACATTGAAAAGGGCGTTTTCTTGAACCTGACGAATCAGGACTTGCCGGAGAAGCCGAAGCGCAAGCGGCCCTATCACCGGGTAAAGACGACGAAACGCGCCCCGCGGGGCGAGAGTATAGAAAAACGCCCGGAAGTGATTAACCAGCGAATCACTTTCGGGCATTGGGAAATGGACACCGTATATTCAAGCAAAGAGGGTTCATGCGCCTTGCTGGTTATGACGGAGCGCCTGACGCGAAAAGAAATTATAGAGAAAATGCGCGACCGAACCGCAATCAGCACAGTTCGCGCCCTAAACCGTATTGAACGGAGGTTCGGGGCGCTGTTTCCGCGCGTGTTCCAGACAATCACCGTAGACAACGGTGGGGAGTTCTCCGACGTGAAGAGCCTTGAACGGTCTATCCTGCGGAAAGGCAGACGAACCAAAATGTATTATTGCCACCCGTACACAAGTTGCGAACGCGGGTCAAATGAGTGTGCAAACAAAATGATTCGGCGGAAGTACCCGAAAGGGACCGACTTCAACAAGGTAAGCCGCGCGAACATCAAAGAAACGGAAGCATGGATAAACAATTACCCGCGTGAAATATTGGGCTGGAAAACCTCTGAAATCGTGTTCGCGGAATGCCTTGAAGAATTGGCGCGGGAAGCCTGATTATATTTTTTTATATTTTTTTCGCATTTACTCTTGACATTTGCGGGATTCTTCCAGCAAAATGCCCTGTTCCCGCAGCCGGGCGGTCACCCGCTGGAAGGCGCTTTCGCTGGAGCACAGCAGGGTGTGGAGATGGATGCCGTCCGTCAGCTGGGAGAGGGGCATGGCGTCGGCGGACTGGCTCCGGGCGATGAACTGGGCCACATCGTACCGGCTGGAAAGCTGGAGAGAGCCGGTAAGCTGGCCGTACAGCGGGTGCTCTACGATCACGTCCACCACGGTACAGCCCTGGTCCACAATGGCGTTGAGCTCGGCCTCCATGGCCTCGCTGCTGTGGCGGACGGCCACCCGGCGGAGCAGACCCTGGCCGCTTCGCTGGATGCAGTAGCCCCGTGGGGGAGCCAGGATCTCCTCGCCGCCTGCCCGCAGCAGGGCGATGTCCCCCACGATGATCTGGCGACTGACGGAAAGCTGTCCCGCCAGGACTGATGCGCTGACAGGCTGTGCGGATTCCTGCAGAATTTTCAGAATGGTCCGGCGGCGGTCTTCTGCTTGCATATGCAAAGCTCCTTTCGCAAACGCACCCTGCCTGACAAAGGAAAACGCCGGAAGGACAGGCTGCCGGGTGTGCTTGAATCGGTTGGTCCATGAGATCATATGGAAAGTATAGCACGCAGTGATTTTTTTGCAATATCCGGAAACGGAAAAAATCCTGCTGCGGGAAAAGCGTTCCGGCAGAGGAAAGCCAGCCTGTCCATCTGTGATGGGCAGGCTGGCTGGAGATTGAATTGAAGGCAGGAACGGTCCCTTACTTTTTCAGCTGAAGCCGGAAGTCGGGACCCTCCGGGGCGCTGGTCACCTGGTAGCCCTGGGTCTTGGCAAATCGGGTCACATTTTCCACGGCGCACTGGTTGTCCACCAGCACATCCAACTCGGCGGGGGCCGTTTTTTTCAGTTCCTTCTGCACCATGACCACCGGCATGGGGCAGGAAAATCCACGCGCGTCGATCATGCGGCTTCCTCCTTGGGCAGATTCATCAGGCCCACCGCCAGCATGACGATCAGGCCCAGGACCACGGCGGCCTTGCCATAGTTGGAAATGCCGCCCACCACCAGCTCCTTGGCCTCGTTCAGGGAATCGGGATTGCCGGCAAGGCCGAAGTTGTGGGCCATGGCGGCGCCCACGATCATGCCGAACACGGTGACGGCGGAATCGCCGCTGCCGCTGCCCGCCAGGATCAGCTGCCGCAGGGGGCAGCCGCCCAGCAGCACAGAGCCCCAGCCCACCAGCACCATGCCCAGCAGATTCCACAGGTGAGAGCTGTGGGCAATGGGCTGCATGGTGAAGCCCAGCTTGAAGCTGCCGGTGATGAGGTTGCCGATGAGGACCACCACGAAAATGGCGATGAAGCCGATGAGCAGGTGGGCGTCCTTCAGCATGATGGTATCCCGGATGCCGCCCACCATGCACATGCGGGACTTCTGGGCCAGAGCGCCCACTGCCAGGGCGATGACCAGGGCGATGAGGAAGGGGGCGTGCTTGGAGCCGGGACCCTCCTCGGAGAATTTGAACAGAGCGGGAACCGCCAGTACCAAGATCAGCAGCGCCGCCATCACAATGGGCAGCACGCCGCCCTCCAGATCGGAAGAGCGTCGTGTAGGGAAAGAGTGTAGATCTCGGTGGTCGC
>OBLF01000338.1_pt1 | contig 54800 bp, 69 predicted proteins | sample 1519231 | NCBI WGS metagenome assembly OBLF01 (sample SAMEA2602895, study PRJEB22501) | metagenome
GATTGATTTGTCGCAATGATTGACACGATTCCGCTTGACGCTGCGTAAGGTTTTTGTAATTTTACAGGCAACCTTTTATTCACTAACAAATAGCTGGTGGAATATATGACTATCAAAGTAGGTATCAACGGTTTTGGCCGTATCGGCCGTATTGTTTTCCGTGCTGCTCAGAAACGTTCTGACATCGAAATCGTTGGTATCAACGATCTCCTGGACGCTGAATACATGGCGTACATGCTGAAGTACGACTCAACTCACGGTCGTTTCGACGGCACCGTTGAAGTGAAAGACGGCCACCTGGTTGTTAACGGCAAAACCATCCGCGTTACTGCTGAGAAAGACCCAGCTAACCTGAAATGGAACGAAATCGGTGTTGATGTTGTAGCTGAAGCTACCGGTATCTTCCTGACCGACGAAACTGCACGTAAACACATCACTGCAGGCGCGAAGAAAGTTGTCCTGACTGGTCCTTCTAAAGACAACACCCCAATGTTCGTTCGTGGTGCAAACTTCGAAACTTACGCTGGCCAGGACATCGTTTCCAACGCATCCTGCACCACCAACTGCCTGGCACCGCTGGCTAAAGTTATCAACGACAACTTCGGCATCATCGAAGGTCTGATGACTACCGTTCACGCTACCACCGCTACTCAGAAAACCGTTGACGGCCCGTCTCACAAAGACTGGCGCGGCGGCCGTGGCGCGGCTCAGAACATCATCCCATCCTCTACCGGTGCTGCTAAAGCTGTAGGTAAAGTACTGCCAGAACTGAATGGCAAACTGACTGGTATGGCGTTCCGCGTTCCAACGCCTAACGTATCCGTTGTTGACCTGACCGTTCGTCTGGAAAAAGCTGCTTCTTATGAAGAAATTAAGAAAGCAATCAAAGCTGCTTCCGAAGGCGCAATGAAAGGCGTTCTGGGTTACACCGAAGACGACGTTGTATCTACTGATTTCAACGGCGAAGTGTGCACTTCCGTGTTCGATGCTAAAGCTGGTATCGCACTGAACGACAACTTCGTGAAACTGGTTTCCTGGTACGACAACGAAACTGGCTACTCTAACAAAGTACTGGACCTGATCGCTCACATCTCCAAATAAGTTGAGATGAGTGTTTGATCCAAAAAGGCGACTTCGGTCGCCTTTTTTATTGTTTTTTAGACAGAGGATTGCTTAATGATTAATAAAATATTTGCACTTCCGGTAGTCGAACAACTTACCCCTGTGCTCTCCCGCCGCCAGATTGACGGCGCTGATGTTATTGTCGTTGACCACCCGCGCGTGAAAGCCTCCGTGGCGCTGAATGGCGCACACCTGCTCTCCTGGAAGCCTGAGGGCGAAGAGGAAGGACTGTGGCTGAGCGACGCCACCTCGTTCAAAAAAGGGGCTGCTATCCGTGGCGGCGTCCCCATCTGCTGGCCATGGTTCGGCCCGTCCACACAGCAGGGTTTGCCGTCTCACGGTTTTGCCCGTAACCAGCAGTGGACGCTGAAAGCGCACAACGAAGATGACAACGGTGCCGTGCTGACCTTTGAGCTGCAGGCGAATGATGAAACCCGCGCCCTGTGGCCGCATGATTTCACCCTGTACGCCCGTTTCAAGCTGGGTAAAACCTGCGAAATTGAGCTGGAAGCCCACGGCGAGTTCGAAACCACGTCTGCCCTGCACACCTACTTCAACGTGGGTGACATCAACGCAATGAAGGTGAGCGGCCTCGGCGATACCTTTATCGACAAAGTTGATAACGCGAAAGAGGGCAAGCTGAGCGACGGCGTTCAGGCTTTCCCCGATCGTACCGACCGCGTCTATCTCCACCCGGAAGCCTGCAGCGTGATCCACGATGGTGCCCTGAACCGCGGCATTGAGGTCGTTCATCATCATCACAGCAATGTGGTGGGCTGGAACCCAGGTCCGGCATTGTCTGTCAGCATGGCCGATATTCCTGATGACGGTTACAAAACATTCGTTTGTGTAGAAACAGCCTGCGTGACCGCACCTCAAAACGCGAGCGAAGAAAAACCGTCTCGTTTAGGGCAGACAATCCGCATTGTGAAGCGTTAAGCACCCTGCACCACAAAAAAGCAAACGGGGCGCAAGCGCCCCACCATACATAATTTAAGTTACTGATATTTATCGAAAATAAATATTCAATGACCACAAATTGACTACCCATAAAAAAAGCCCCAACGTTCTGGGGCTTGTCTGCGGCTGCTATAAAACCAAACTTAGCTGATCCTCTCCATGATGGCTTCGTGGAAAAACATCTTGCGGAACCATCGCGCCGGGCGCTGGCTGGGTCTGGTTTAGTGAACCGTCTATTTCCGTCATGCTGGTGAAACAGTACCCGCACAACATATTTTGACACTGGTGATAGCTGCGCCGTACAAGCAAACTCAGCTCAACGCTGGTTCTGGTTTTTGCTATTGCACGGCAGCGAGGACAGCGCATTGCCATACGCGGGCCTCCTTTCAGGACTGGTTAATATCAACGCAAGTATAACGCTTAAGACGTTGAATCGTCACTCTCCGCTGTCCAGTCGTCGATTTTTACTTCCAGTTCCAGCGATGTGGTAAACCCTCCCCCGCCAATATCGTGAACGCACCGCGTTATCGTCCAGTTCCCACTGTCGATCGTGGACTTAAAGCCGTAGACGCTGGCGGGCTGTTCCGGGTACAAATCCGCGCGGCCACGCGCCAGGGTGATGCTGAACGTCGCCGCCCCGCGCTGTAACTCCCGCCACTTAGCCGCAGCGGCACGCTTTGCCGCCTTTTCCGTCTTGAAGGTTTTACGGATAACAAAAACGTTACCTTCGGCCCCGGCCAGATAATCACCCTCTTTTTTGCTGGATGCAGGCTCTTTCTTTTTGGCCTGGCTGGTTCGTCGCCTGCGGGTTCTTTTCTTCACGGTAGTGGATGGTTTTTTACCAAAGTGGAGATCAAGCCAGTATGCAGTTACGCCCGTGTACGCGTCGCGGTCAGCTACGTTAAAGCGATGTTTATCACCGCTTGACCGGACTATCTCGATCACCGGCAACGGCTTGCCGCTTTGCGTCACTCCCTTGCCCGGCGTGATAAACAGAAGCATACCGTTTTTAATGGTTGCCACCGCGCCCAGCATTTCGGCCATGCGCGTTAAGAAACTGATATCTGATTCACTCGTCTGATCGGCGTGGTCTATCTCAATCTTCGCCAGTTCTTCGCTGACACCCGCACGCAGATCGTAGCGGCTGGCAATGCTGGCGACCACATCCCCCACGGTAATATCGTGCCAGCTATATTCCCTCTTAACGTTGAAGGTATCGCGGAAATCTGCGCTTCTGGCACTGATCGTTAGCTGGTCAGGCGGGCCAGCGTGACCTATCTCATCAACCGTATACACACCCTTAAAAACCAATGGATCATTATCCCAGCCCAGCGCCACCGATATCTTTGCGCCGCGTGGTGGTAATGCTACCTGCCCGTCTGCATCATCCAGAGTCAGATCCAGCGTGTCCGCTTCAAAGCCCCGGTTATCTGTCAGGGAAAGAGAGATCAGCCGGTTATCCAGCGCCGTAAGCTGATCCCCTTCAATTTCAATACTGAACGCCGGGCGCGGCGAATATCGGTTTTCTGTCGTGTCCATATCAACCCCTTCATCATGATGGGGTACATCGTCGCCACGCGCGCGCGCATGAACAACGCCCCGTCATTGTTGCAGGTTGCTGACAACCCTTATTCATCGCATCGGCCTGCCATTGCCGCAATGATATTCGCAGTCATTAAACTGGCGAGGCAAATACATGACCACTAACTACCATCACGGTGTAACCGTCACGGAAACCACCGACCTTAGCACGATGATCACCGACATTGATTCGGCGGTGATCGGAGTTGTCTGCACCGCTGATGATGCGGACGAAGACGCGTTCCCGCTGGATACCCCTGTACTGATCACCCGCGTGGCTAACATGCTGGGCAAAGCAGGCAAAACCGGCACCCTGTTTACCACCCTGAAAGCGATTTCAGACCAGACCAGCCCGCAAACCATTGTGATCCGCGTTGCCGATGCGTCAAAAATTGTTCCACCAGAAGGCGGCACCGCACAGACACAGGATCAACTGGTTATTGGCGGCACCGATGCAAACGGGCGCTTTACCGGCATGTACGCGCTGCTGTCTGCCGAAATGCGCGTAGGCGTGCGCCCACGTGTGCTGGCTGTTCCTGGGCTTGATACGGAAGCGGTAGCCGCACAACTCGGCGTCATTGCCGAAAAGCTGCGCGCATTTGCTTACGTGGCTGCGAACGGCTGCAACACAATCGCCGAAGTGAAGGAATACCGCGAACAGTTCTCCCAGCGTGAAATGATGGTTATCTGGCCTAATTTCATCTGCTACGACACAAACGCCGGGGCCAATGCCACCGTGCCCGTTGGTGCCCATGCTGTTGGGATGCGCGCCAAAATCGACGCAACGCAGGGCTGGCATAAAACCATTTCCAACGTGCCCGTTAATAACGTGCTGGGGATGGATCGGGATATCTATTTCACGTTGCAGGGCACCGATACCGACGCCGACGAACTGAACGCAGCAGGCGTTACCACGCTGATCAAGCAGGACGGCTACCGCATCTGGGGATCGCGCACCTGCGACGCGGAAACGTATATCTTCGAAAGTTATACCCGAACCGCGCAGATCGTTGCGGATACCGTCGCCGAAGCCCACTTCTACTATGTTGATAAACCGCTTACCCCGTCGCTGGTTAAGGACATCGTGGACGGCATCAATAAGAAGCTGACCGCTTATGTGACGGAAGGCAAGCTGCTTGGCGCCCGCTGCTGGTACGACCCTGAACCGAACACCACGGAAAACCTGCGCAATGGTCAACTGACCATTAATTACGACTATACGCCGGTTCCGCCGCTGGAAAATCTCAGCCTGATCCAGACGTTTACTGATACCTACTTCGCTACGTTTTCCAGCGCAGTGAACAACTAACCGGGGGCGCTTATGGCACTGCCTAAGAAACTCAAATATTTCAATATGTTCTTTGATGGGGATAACTACTTCGGCATGGTGCCGGAAATTACCCCCGCCAAACTCACCAAAAAAACCGAAGACTACCAGGCTGGCGGTATGCCGGGTTCGGTTGCGGTGGATCTGGGCTTCGACGCTGGCGCCCTGGATATGGATATTACGCTGGGCGGCATGGATGCCGGGCTAATGAAAAAATGGGGCGTTACCACAGCGGACGGAATGCAGGTGCGCTTTGCTGGCTCTTACCAGGACGATGCGACCGGCGACGCCGTACCGTGCGAAATCCAGACGCGTGGCCGCTTCACTGAACTGGATCCCGGTTCGGCAAAGGTTGGGGATGATACTTCGCATAAGTACACCCTGAAAAACACCTATTACAAGCTGACCATCAATAGCGAAGAAATTATCGAAATTGATGTGCTCAACATGATCTACAAAGTTGCCGGTGTGGATGTGCTGGAAAAACACCGCGCTAACATCGGTTTATAAGGAAACCCGGCACCATGAGCAAGACCAAAGAAAACACCGTTATTCTTACCGCCCCTATTACGCGCGGTAAGACCAAAATCACCGAAGTGGCGATCACTTCCGTGCTTAAACAGGCTGGATCACTGCGCGGCTTAAAAGCCTATGACGTGCTGACGTCCAACTATGACGCGCTGGTTATTCTGCTGCCCCGCGTTACCGCTCCGGCACTAACCGCCGATGAGATTGCCCGTATGGATACCTGGGATTTTTGCCAGTTAGCCAACGCGGTGGTTGATTTTTTGCAACCCTCTTCGGATCTGACCGCGACGGATACGGGCAACGAATCATCCGATGCCCCTGCGAACGCATAGAAGACCTGATGGCAGATATCGCCGTCATATTCCACTGGCGGCCGGTAGAGATGGACGCCATGACGGTACAGGAAATACTGTTATGGCGTGATCAGGCGGCTGCGCGCAGTGGTGGAGATCACTAAATGGCAGACCGCAATTTAAATATCAGGGTGGCATTCAGCGCCCTGAATAATATGTCCCGCCCTGTCAACGCGGCGCGCCAGAGTGCCGCCGCGTTGGCGTCTCAAATCAACCAGACCAAAACCAGCATTAAAGGGCTTGAGCGTCAGGCAACCAGCTTTGACCGCCTCACCGCAGCCAATAAAAAAACTACCGAACAACTGGCCCAGGCGAAAGAACAGGCCCGGCAAATGGCGGCGGCTTATGGCCCGTTACGCCAGCGCAGCGCTGAACAGGTTGCCGCCCTCAATCAGCAACGTGCAGCCATTCGCCAGTTAACCCAGCAACAGAAGGGCGAGCAGACGCAACTTAACCAGTTGCGCGCCAGTTTCTACAGCGAAGGCATTGCGATCAGCAGCGCCAGCCGGGCGACGGAACAGATCAACCAGCGCACCGCGCAATACAACCGCCAGCTTGCCGAACAGCAACGACGGCTTGACGCTGTTAACCAGGCGCAGGCCCGTTACAGCCGCGCCAAAGAAACCGGCGAAAAGATGATGAGCGGGGGGATGAAAACCGCCGCAGTAGGGGCGGCAACCCTCGCACCTGTCGCCGCTGCGGTGAAATCCTACAGCAGCCTTGAAGACGCGATGAAGGGCGTAGCCAAACAGGTAAACGGCTTGCGTGACGACAGCGGCAACCGCACCCCGCAGTATGAAGAAATGCAGCGGGCGATCATGGATGCCAGCGAAAAGCTGCCAATGGCTAACGGTGCTGTTGACTATGCCGCCCTGGTCGAAGGCGGCGCGCGTATGGGCGTCGCAAACAGCGATGATCCGTGGCAAAAGCAAAAAGCCGATCTGCTGGCTTTTGCCAGCATGGCGGCAAAGGCTTCGGTAGCCTTTGAACTGCCCGCCGATCAGCTTTCTGAAAGCCTGGGTAAAATTGCCGGGCTGTATAAAATACCTACCCAAAATATTGAACAGTTGGGCGACGCCATAAACTACCTGGACGATAACGCGAAGTCGAAAGGCTCCGATATTATCGACGTGCTCCAGCGCGTTGGCGGGCTTGCCAGCCAACTGGATTACAAGCAAGCCGCCGCGCTGGGTTCCACCTTTCTGACGCTTGGATCACCTGCCGAAGTTGCCGCCAGTGCAACCAATGCAATGGTGCGCGAACTGTCGATCGCCACAGTACAAAGCGATAAATTTTTGGGTGCACTGGATGAAATTGGCGTCAATGCTGAAAAAGTCCAGAAAAGCATGTCAGTGGACGCGATGGGCACAATCATTTCAGTGCTGGAAGCGTCCAAAAAACTTGCACCAGATAAGCAGGTAGCCAACCTTACTCAGATTTTCGGTAAAGAGTTCGGCGATGATGCGCAGAAACTTGCTAACAACCTGCCCGAACTACGCCGCCAAATAGAACTGACGCAGGGCGCAGCCGCTAAAGGTTCCATGAATCGGGAATCTGATATCAATAAAGCTTCCCTTTCTGCTCAGTGGCAACTGACCAAAACCGGCGCGGTTAACGCATTGAGTTCAGCAGGAGAAACGCTCCGCGAACCACTGATGGATATCATGCTTACCGTCAGTAAGGTGGTTGGCAGCGTCCGCCGCTGGGTTGAGGCAAACCCGGCTCTGGTTGGCTCAATCATGAAAGTCACCGCAGCCATAGGCGCGCTGCTGGTTGTCATGGGTGGCCTGATGCTGTCCATCGGCGCAGTGCTCGGCCCGATGGCACTTGTTCGCCTCAGCTTCACCACGCTGGCCGGCTCCGGTGGGGTAACTCCCCTCATAGGCTCGCTGGGAAAATTATCCAGCACATTACGCGGGCTGATCCCCTCACTATCTGGCGTGGGCCGAAGTATTAAAGACTGGCCTGCCCTCTTCCGATCTGCTGCGTCTGGCATTACCCAATTTAGTAAACAAGCTATTGGCGGGTTAAACACAGCGTTAATGGCACTTTCACGCGGTGCTGTTGCTGCCGGACAGGGGCTATTTACCCTGTTCACAAGGCCTATGACGGCTATAACCTGGCTTGGTAATGGCCTCAGAACTCTGGCAACCTCCGGTTTCGGCGCTTTGCTGAACGTTGGACGCACCGTAATGATGGCGTTGGGTGGCGGGTTATCATTACTTCTTAGCCCTATTGGAATACTGGTAATCGCTTTATCAGCAGCAGCGATCGCCGTTATTAAATTCTGGGAACCTATAAAAGCCTTTTTCACTGGCTTTTACACCGGGTTAATGAGTGGCTTACAGCCTTTAACCGCAGCATTTAGTACAGCCTTTGCACCACTAGCCCCACTCTTTGACTCTATCGGTAATGCTGTCGGTGGCGTCTGGGAGTGGTTCACAAAACTCTTCGAACCTATCCAGTTCTCCAGCGAAGCGCTGGCCTCCTGCACCAGTGCCGGGGAAACGTTCGGTAAGGTTGTCGGTAACGCTCTATCTGCATTAACACCAATAATCGAAGGAATAGCGCGCGGTATAGGATGGGTACTGGAAAAACTCGGCGCCATCCCCGACGCAACAAAAGCAGCGCAGCAAGCTGCGGAAAGTATGCACAAAGACCCTGTTGTCTGGGAGTGGGATCCGCAGCAAAAGAAAATGGTTAAAAAGGGTTGGAACTGGTCGCCGAAAGACGATCAGCAGAAGAAAACCAACCAGAAGCAACAGCAGGCCATTGACCAGCAGAAAAAGCAGGAAAGCTTAATCAACTCGCTCAAGGGCCCGGCCAACATCGTACCGAAGATGAGCAGCAGCTTGGACAAAATCGCCACCAATACCACGGAGAAGAAAGACGGGCCCGGCGAAATCGTCTTCAAGAATAAGCAGCCCTATATCCCGATCCGTGGTGGATATTCGGAACCGCTTAAGCAGGTGCAGCGCCAGCTACCATCCCTTACCGATTGGGTGACGCAGCAGGCCGGATCGCTGATCGCTTCCGTTACGCCGTGGCAGGTTGAGAAGCCCGCCGCACGGGTGCCCGTTTCGGCGTCGCCGTCTGCGGCCTCCGTCGCTGCGCTCATGCCTGCGCCGGGTGGCGATGTATATAACATTAACTTCGACTTTAGCGGCCAGAAACTGGATGAAGAAACCATTATCAGGCGCGTGCGCGAAGAACTTGCGTTAGCAAAGCAGCAGGCCGACCGGCGCAAGCGTTCCCAACTGATCGATCACGTCTAAGGGCAATATCATGATGATGATTCTGGGGATGTTCCCCTTTTCACTGCAAACCACGCCTTACCAGAGTGCGAATAAAACCAACTCCTGGCGGCACGTCAAAAACGATCGCGTGGGGAAATCCCCGCGCTATCAGTTCATCGGCGCAGATGAAGAACCGTTCGTACTCAGCGGCACGCTGTACCCCGAAATAAGCGGCGGTGATGTGTCGCTTGTCATGCTGGAAACTATGGCTTTTTCCGGGCGACCATGGCCCCTGATAGAAGGCACAGGCAGGATCTATGGCATGTATGTGATTGAGCAGATCACGCAAAACCGGACGGAGTTTTTCAAGGACGGGAAGGCAAAGAAAATTGATTTTACCCTGAACCTGAAACGGGTTAGCGAGGACATACGGGAAAAGCTGGCCGAAACGACCACCGACGATCTCTTCTCTCTGGTGAAAACCAACCTTTCGATATAAGAAAAGCGGGCCTTTGCCCGCTTCCCCTCCTGGCGGCACTGCCATAAATGACTGTGCTACAGCACCGTTAAAAATGACTGTACTCGATACACACGGCCAGCACGGTTAGAACCGGCCATGCGTGCCGGAATGAAAACTTATTCCGGCTTATCCGGCCAGGTGACATCCGGGGCTTTAGATGTGTCCACCGCCTGCACTGCTTTGATGTAGTTCATCCAGGCGATCAGGCTGGCTTTATCTTCATCGCTGATAATGCCTAACTGTAGCTCCGTCTGCCAGAGACTGATCGTTGCCTGCGCCTCAAGGAGTAGCGCAGCTTTCTGTTGTTCCGCCGCTCCCACGTCCGCAGCGTGCTGCGCTTCCGTATCCGTCACCCACTCGCTACCGTTCCACGTATCATAAGGCGTCGAAGGTGCCAGCGGGGTGGTGCCCTCGGGGTAATCGCCTGGCAAAGAAACCATCATCGCATCGCCTGTTTCAGTGCTGTATACAGTTTCACCACGATGATCGGCGACGTATTCCCAGGCGGTAAAGTCTGCTGTCCGGCAAATTACAAAATTATCTTTGCTTTCGCCGGGCGCGTCGGTGCAGGAGTTAGCTGGTAGTCCAACGCCAACAGCCAGATATTCAACGGATGAAGAAAGATACTCGCGTGTCTCACCATCATAGTTATACACGGTAATATCCCCGGCCACCGTAGCAACAAATTCACTGTTTAATTTTGCCTGCGTCATTATGCAGCCCTTACGATGTAGTTAAATGCGACGTTACGCGGTCTGTTTTCGCTTGCTGTAGGAACCATGCTTGACGCATCCAATACAAGCCTGCTCACACGGCGATTGGCCTGAGTTGCTCCAGCGGTTACCCAATATACGGTCGCGTCTTGTATATTTGATTTTGAAAATGCTGTATTTGCGTCAACACCGCCCGATCCGCCGCAATAAATATCATTCATTCCGCCCGTGATATTTCTAATAGCATCGCCCTGGGCACTCATTAACCCCCTTCCGGCATCCACCCCGCGCCCATCATCCCAGCCTCGCAAAAACTCCCCACGCAGATCGGGCAAAATTCCAGAAGGATAAGCCGTCGCCAGCTTCGGATATTTGACCTTGTCGAACGTTGCTCCATTGCACTTAAGCCAACCGCCTGGCGGCGTTGCCTGCGGCCACGGAAGCGGGAAACCCACAGGGATATATTTATCAATATCCGACTCAAGCAAATATTGCGTATGCGGATCAGCCGCAGCAACATGCGCCGCCAGTTGCTGATCAACATAAGCTTTCACCTGGATTATCTGATCATCAACATACTGACGGGTTGCCAGCACTACCGAAGGGTCAATTTTCAGCGTCACGGCGGCGGTGCTGCTGACGATCAGGATCATGCGGACAATCTGCACGCGCCCGCTTCCCTCCTGCAACTGCGGCTTATAGGTTTCCGCACAGTTGGCGACGGCAATCATATCGCCGTCTTTATCAAACAGACCAATTTCACGGATCCACCACCCGCCCACGTCTTCGGGGATCACCTGTTCAGCAATAATCTGGTTGGCGTTATTCGGGTCAATACTCAGGCTATTGAGCGGCGCGCGTCGCAGCTCATGAATCAGCGCCGTTTGTGCCGGGTTCGGCGTCGGCAGTACGCCATTACCATCGCCTACAGCCATCTGGGTGATCTCAACCTGCGCACCCAATGCCGTGGCATTTGCCAGTTTCGCCGCGCCCACATTGGTTAGCACGGCATAATATTTAGTCGCCACTTGCGATCTCCACGGTGTCAATTAAATGGATTGCCGCCCCGGTGTAATCATCACCGCCCACGGCTATGGTTTCAGGGAAATACGGGTACACGGTCAGCGTATCGCCGGAATAACTGCCCGCGCCGATATACAGATCGCCGGTTGTTTGCAGGTGAAGAGACATTCCCAGCATATGACGGCTGCACGGCTTCACATCGGCGATCAGGCGTTCAAGCTCCTGATAGGTTTCTTCACTAATGCCCTGGTCCTCCACCTCAATATCCAGCGTGAAGGTGCCCGGTGCGGTGTCAATGTTCCACCACTCGTTGACCCGGATGAAGAAGCCGAACGGCTCCACAACCCGGCGCATGGCGCCCGTTGTACCCTTGTACTTATGCAGGTAGAACGCATCGGCCACCGCCTTTCGTTTTGTGCTGATCGGCCAGGCCTCATCCCAGCGATCAACGGAGAAGGCCCACGCCAGATAGGGCAACAGATCAGCTCGACACGTCCACGGGTTCCACAACTGGCGCAGCGGCACGGGCACTTCACCCAACGACGCGCAGACGCGCGCGGCGACGCGCTCCATTCGGCTGGCGCTGGGTGGTAACAGGTCATTACTCATCGTAACCACCCACCGTTATGGTGTATTCGGTGCAGTGCGATGCCTGGTAGTCACTCAGCACGATATCCGCAACAGGCTGCGCCAGTTCCACGCGCTGGACGCCTTCGACGTGCAGAGCGGCGTAGATAGCTGAAAGACGGATATCACGCCCTAAGCGATTCTGCGCGGCAATATACGCCTGTAACTGTTGCTCCGATGCCTGCCGGACGGGTTCGGCTTCCGGCCCCGGATAGATGTAAAGCGTTGCATCGATCTGATACGGCACGATCTCCGCAGACTGCACCGTTACCCTGTCGGCCACCGGGCGCACCTCTTCATCGTTCAGGGCAGCAGCGACCACGGAAAGCAGATCATCGCTGGCCGTTCCGTCACCCTCACGCGACAGCACCGAAATGGTGACGCAGGCAGGCGTAGGACTGACCGCCGAAATATCAGCTACGCGCCCGTCAGCCGAACGTCCCCAAAACTCATATGCCGCCGTTGGCCCTGCCACGCTCAGACCTTCAAACGCTTGCTGGGTACGCGTGCGTAAATCCGCGTCTGACTCCATCACGGCTTCAATTGGCGGGGTAACGCTGTCGTCTTCTTCCTGAATGGTCAGACGTTCAACGTTGAAATTGACCGCCAGATTATCCAGATCGCTATCCGTGGAATAAGCCAGCATCACCGCGCGGGCCGCTTCATTCACCCGCTGGCGCAACAGCAATTCGCGATAGCAATTCTCTTCCAGCAGCATGGTGATCGGCTCCGATTCAAGCTCAAGCGTGCGGGCGATCTCTTCCTGTTCATCTTCCGGGTACATCGCAATAAATGCGGCCTTGCGCTGCGCGAAAAGCGTTTCGAAGTCCAGCGGTTCAACCACCACGGGCGGCGGTAGCTGCGATAAATCGATCGTGCCGCTCATGCCTGGCCCCTCAATGTGATATCGGCGTTAAATGGCGTCTGATTGTCGGTGCGATTGGCCTGGATAGTGGCAACCAGCCGACCGGCACCCGGCGCGCTCAGGGTGATACTGGTCAGAGAGATCCGCGGTTCCCATAAATACAGGGCGCTGTAGATGGCAGACATAACGCGCAGCTTCGTTATGGCGTTATCGACCGGCTGATCTATCAGGTTGAAAAGCTGCGAACCGTAAGCACGCCGCATTACACGGGAACCGATCGGCGTTAACAGAATATCGCCGATAGACTGCGCTATATGCTCGTTGTCGGTGATGGCATGGCCTGAACCGGCATTCATGCCGCTGTAACGAACTGTACTCATACCGGGCCACCTGTATTACTGCCACCGGACTGGACGCCGCTATGTTTGTGCGAATGGACAACGACACCATTAGACGAAAGCGATCCGCCTGAATGGGTAATATCACCCTTCATTTCCCCGCCTTTTTGCACTTCCAGCGTAGAGGTGATCAGCTTGTTGGTGCAGACCACCTCCGGCGTGTCCAGGGTAACGCGCGTGTCTGCCTTGACCGTTACCACCGGCACGGTGGCGGTAATGGATTCCGACGCGGTGACGCTTGCCGTTTTCACCCCGCTGACAACCAGCGCGCTGGCCTCCGGGTCATATGAGATACGGGCGCCATCCGGGTGCAGGATCACGCAGGTGGTAGCGCCAGCATCTGGCGGCGGTGCGTCTTCGCTGTAAAGGCTTCCGGCAATGAATGCCGTTTCCATCTCACCGCAGGGGCACAAAATATAAACCTGTTCGCCCACTGTCGGCGCCCACCACGTCACGGCTTCACCGGCGCGCGGTACTGCCCAGCGGATCCAGTCCGTTTTGTTCTCGCCGGTTTCGACGCGTGCAAGATACTTTTCCGTGTCCACTTCCAGCACGGTGCCAATGCGGGCGAGATTGCAGATAAGGCGGTAGAGTTCGTTTAAATTCATAGTGCTGACTGTTTCCCGTGGTGCCGGTTACGCTGTCCGGCGTCGCTTCCACCCGGTAGCAGGCTTTACGACCGTTTCGGCTTTTGGGTTATGCAGTCAGTATCAGGAGTCGCGCGCGCGCAAACAACGCGGCGCCATTGTGGCGGGTTGGTGACAATCAAATCTCTTGCATGAAGGCAACAACAGTATCGGCCAGCCAGTCTAAATCCCCCTCGGTCATGCCCAGGAGTTCACGCACCGGGTAGCGCGCACGGGCACCCGGCACCACGTTATCGACTTCACCGTACTGGTGAACGCTGGCAATTTCGGCGGTATGCCCCTGAAAGCCAACCACGGCCATGCCGCCCGTACCGTAAGCCTTAAGAAAGCGTGCGGTGCGCAGCTTACGGAACATCGGATCCTTTCTGGTGCGGTTCTGCTTTGACTGGTTGAGATTGATTTCAATATAGCGCTGGATATCGCGCTTATAGAACGTGCGCAGGGCACCGCGATCAACGTCATAGCCGGTGATTGCGCGGTGCTCACCCCTGCCCGTGGTTCGCCAGTTGCGTAACTCCCTGGCCTCATCATTCCATATGAACTTTATCCCGCCCTGGGTTCGCAGGATTTTGCGGCGGCGGGCCTGATAGCTTTCACCGCTGGGGTTCTTCTGGCTGGCGATACGCTTTTGCTGGCGCTTACGCAGCCCGATCGCAACGTCGCGCGTCAGCTTGCGACGGTGCCCGGGCGAAAGCTGCGCGGCCACGCTGGCTAGCCAGTCGTCTAACTGCTGGAAGAGGGGATCGGTTTGTTGTCCTGCCATGTTTCGCCGCTGACCTCATCAACAAATACCAGTGACCACGCGCCAATTTCTGGCCCCGGTGCAGGGTCAGCACGGTGACGGGTGACGATCTCGCCATCTTCACGGGTGACGATCACCGCTTCATCAGCCTGAATCTGGATCAGCACGTCCATCGTGCTGTTACTCAGGATATCGGCTTCGAATGTTATGCCGTTCTGCTGCCTGTCCGGGTTAAATAACAGATCAGGCTGATATAAACGCGCCCATGCCAGTACCGGCACGCTGATAGTATCCAGAGATTCAGGGTAATCCATCACCAGCACTTCCAGCGTATAGCGATACTCAAACGCAGCAGCACGCTGGCCGGTGCTGACCATACGGCCTTTACGCAGGTAAACCGCCAGATTATCGGGATTCTCGCGCAGCCAGGGCACATGCTGGCTTATCATCTGGCGCAGCAAATCTGGTTTAAGCATTACTTATCCCTCCCGGACTTAACCGCATCATACGCAGCCTCACAGGCTAATCCTCTGGCTCTTGCTTCATCAGCATCTTTTGCCAGTTGCCCCGCTCGATCGTCAGCGCGGCGGAACAAGTCGGCGAGCAGTACGGCGCCGCTGGTTTCTGCCTCGCTTCTGCCGGGAGTTCCGGCACCGCAGGCGCGTTCACGGTCTGCCAGTTGCCTGGCGAGTTTGTCGGCCCTGTCGTGCAGCCCACGAGAAGCAGCACGGGCACGATCGGCATCAGCCTGCACGCCAGCAAGCTGCTGGCTGGCTTGTTTTCTGATCGCATCAATTTCACCTTGTCGGCGTTGTTCTTCTGCCCTGGCCTCAGCCTGCCTTTTCGCCAGCGCGGTGGCATCGCGTGCATCACGTTGCGCCCACTCTTCACGCCAGTGCTGATCGGCATCACCGTAACCGGCGCTGTAACGCCAGTGGCTAAAACCCCATACAGCAGCAGCGGCCAGCACAAGACAAACGATCACTTTCCAGCGTGACAACCCCATCACTAAACCTCTCGCCAGCTCGCACTGTCATTACCGGACGTGCTGGAGCACTGTCAAAAATGACCGTGCTCGATACGCACGGCCAGCACAGTTAAAAATGATCAGGCCAGAAATAACGTGCGCTCGGCTTCCCGACGTTTAACCAGCCCCGGCAACACCTTGCCGCCTGCTTTATTCCATTTTGGAAACTCAGCCGCAGCCCCGGCGTAATCGCCAGCATTCAGTTTTTTCAGCAGTGTGGAACCTTCCAGCGCCTTTACGCCCAGGTTGTAGGCAAAATCAACCAGCGCATCGAACTGATTTTGATTGATAGTGACTTTAACCAGCCCCGTAACGCCTTTTTCATACTGCACCAGACCGCTACGCAACAGGCTATCGGCAGTTTCCTGCGTAATGGTCATGCCCTTGCCAACCGGCACGCCGTTGACGGGTTGAGTCCATCCATAACCGATCGTCCAGACGCCTACAGAATCCTGATAAGCGGCCAGCCTGCATCCTTCAAAGCCTTTCAGCATATTGATGCCGTGATTACTCATTTCCACTTTTTGGCCCTCCAAATCGCGCGTCGAATAGCCCGCTAACTTTGCTGCGAACTTTGTCAGCACCCATTAATCCGATTGAGGCACCTACGAAAATTGCTGCGTTTGATGGCAAACCGAAATACTCAAGCGAACCAGCTACCGCAAGCGTGACAATCCCGCAGACCAGTGAACCGGTGGCAGTTTTAACGATTGACTGCCCATCGTAGATACTCATTAGCGCCGAAATACTCAGCGCCGCACCAGCCGCGTAAAGCGTTGGCAGATAAGTGGCGATCCATTTCATTGTTTGTTCGAATAGTCCCGGTGGTGTGTCGTGCATACCCTCCCCCTTAATCCCATAGCTGCACGGTTTCCCGCTGGGCTGGCGGCTGGATCTCTGGCAGGTAGACAATCTGCCCGGCCTGCAACTCAGTGGCGGCGGAAATGCCCTTATTGGCATCGATCACCGCCTCGGTAACGCCTGCTGTTCTGCCGTAATAGCGCCAGCAAAGCAGGTCGATCGTGTCGTTTTGCTGCGCCTGAACGTTCATTACACCAACTCCGCCAGGCCCCGGCTTTCATCCTGGATATCACGGATTGACCAGCGCACATCCCGCCACAGCGTATCGATCTGCGTGCTCAATGCCGCCGCGTGGTCTTCGCCTTTACTGGTGGTGTCAATATCGCGGTAGCCTTCAATCAACAGCGCCTTAGTGAGTGAATACACGGCGTTTTTATAGCGCCATACCTTCACAGAAGTGCCATTCACCGGACTGGCCGGAATTTCTGCCAATGATTCATAGCCCGCATCAATCTGCACCTGGCGCCACAGGAAAAGCTGATCATTAACATGGGCCACCGCTTCCACCGTTCGCGACATCAGGCGATCGGTTGTCACCTGCCCATCAAGACGCATCGCGCGGCGTAGTTCAGCCAGCGAAATGACCGGCCAGAATGGCAGGCTTTCAACTTTCGCGCCGCCATCATCCGGCACGGGATCGGATGGTGGCCGTACTGGCTCAGTGGCTACCAGACTCATGATCTCTACTCCGTATAAGTCAGGCGGTGGACGGCAGGACGAAGACGCGGCGTTGCCTGTTTTCGCCTGCCGTGCCGCCTGGGTGCGCGGGGGCACGTTCGGTTATGACGCCGCCTTCTGGCGGGCTGTTGTGGTTCTTTTCTTCGCTGCCGGCTTTCTTTTAGCGGCGGGCTTTTTGGTTTCCCGCTTCGCTTTTTGCTGGGGTGGGGGGGGTGTCCGCTGGGGTTTGGTGGTGTTTTTTTTTTGCGTGTTGTCTGCGCCGTCCCCGTCCGCTGGGGGTCCGGAGCTCTTCTTCGGCCGCTGTGTGAGAACACTATTTATCAGGATTTCTGGCTTGCCGTCTGCGCCGTCACCGTCAGCAGGTTGCCCGGACTTCTTAAGCGCACGTTGCAGAAGCTCAATATCACGGGTTACGCCTGCTTTTTTCGGGTTCAACACTGCCGCCTGACGCAGGTATTCAACCGCAGCGGTAAGCGATTCAACGTTGTCAGTCAGGCGCAGTGTATACCCCAGCGCCTTAAGCAGCTTTGAGCGCACCTCATCCGGCATATCTTCGTTCAGAGTTAAGCCCCGTAACGCTTCCAGCAGGTCAGCGGCGACCGGCGCAACAGCCGGGTTAGCTTTGAATGCAGCCAGGACGGGATCGCAAATTTCTTCCACCAGTACGGTGGCGGTGGTGCGGCGATACTGATCCGGCATCGGCAACTTATGGCGTAATACGTACTGACCAATGCGCAGGGCTTCGGCGATGTTTCCGCAGTCACAACACCAGATCATGACGGTGGTTAACACGTCGTCAGACTGGCCGGAATCTGCCGTAAGTACGCCTTCGATCCACGGCTGATAGTCCGGCAGGAGTTCGCGTTTTAAATCCGCTTTAGCCTTCTGGGACTGGACACGGCTCAAACGGGCTTTATCCAGTCGCAGGCGGTGAAGCATGGTTTCGTAGGCCGTCATTTCAAGCTGCGACGGCTCACGGCTGGCGTGGCGGCGTTCAGCCATCACGCGGTTAAAATGTTGTTGAGCAGGTGTCAACATGATGCCCCCAAAGCGGCCAGCAGTTAGCTGGCCTGCGCTGATTTATGGTGCCGGTGCTGGTTCGGCGGCGGTAATGCCTTCGATCAGACAGCCGAAGCCGTAATCTTCAACAACATAGGCATCATTTGACGAACTGTAGGTAGAGACGCGGTTATATTCCGGCTCTTCCACAATGCGGCGGCGGGGGGCACCTTCCTGCCCGTAAAACGACAGGTTTTTCCACGAAGTGATAAACATGCTGCCCTCAGGGGAGAAAAGCGCGATGAACGAAGGCAGGGTGCCGATCGTCTTACGCGATGCGATCAACTGACCGGCCAGCGCTTCGGAGTTCTGGTTATTGACCTTCCTGCCAGTAAATCGACAGGTTTTCCCACGAAGTGATAAACATGCTGCCATCAGGGAAGAAAGGCGCGATGAACGAAGGCAGGTTGCCGATCGTCTTACGCGATGCGATCAACTGACCGGCCAGCGCTTCGGAGTTCGGGTTATTGGTGCTGACGGCGTTGATGATCGGGAACGAACGGCTAACCGTCAGGTTACGACCAGTGATCACCACCAGATTGGGCGAATCTTTGTACCATTCGTCCATCAGTGAGTTAACCGCGTCATAAACCAGCGAGTCGTAGTTACCGTAATCACCTTTAGCGATCACCTGGTTGGAATCGTCGCGGCTGGTCACGGTGATATCTTTCATGACTCGTTGCGGCGCGTTCGCGCGGTACTGTTGCAGCCAGCCGATACCACAATCCTGCAAAAGCGGGTTAGCGTTGCGGTCGGACTTATCCGCATAGCTGGTTCCGTTAAAGCCGATCATGATGCGGTCAAGCGCGATACGCTGAATGATCTGATTGCTCAGACGCTGCTGGAAATCCGGGAATTTAGCCCACGCATCAAGCTGCGCATAAGAGGCGAAAGTATCCGCGTTCACCTTATTACAGGTGTACTTGTTCGAATCCAGCGCCGTGACGGAAACAGGCTGGCGGCGATCGGTGGTGGAATTGTTGGTGCTGGAAATCGGGCCGCTCACACCCAGACCAATTTTTTCGCCGGTCTGATCGTTAACGCCGTAGATGTTAATCAGCTTCAACATTTCGGAAGACTGCTGCACCTTGTCTTCAAGCGTCTGCTCAACGCTTGGATCAATGCTGAACGACTTTGTTACGTGGGACTTGTTGATGTGATTCAGTTCAGCTTGTCGCTCAAGATACGCATCAAACAATTCACGGGTAGAATTACGCATAGTTATATTTCCTGTCCTGTTCCTTCGTTACTGGCTGCGATCAGCAGTCAGCAAGCTGGGCGTTAGATTTTTCAGTTGCGCCGGTCGCTTCCGGGCGGCGGAATTTGCTGGCGTCCTGGGCAGAAAGCTGCGCTTTCATCTCGTCGAACTCAGAGCGCAACTTCTCCACCGCTTCGGCGGTCTGCTTGTTCTTAAGCTGCCCTGCGCTCAGTTTTTCCATCTTGTCCAGCAATTCACCCTGGCTTTCCGCTACCAGTTCAACCGCCTGGCGGATATCGCCATTTTCACGATCGAAGTGCTGGCGGGTTCCGGTCAGCATTTCCTTAATACGGGAAAAGAAATTCTTCCCGGTGTCGGACGCTGGCGGCTCTTCCTGCGCAAATTCGAGGGATGATTCCAGGGTTTCAGTGAAGAAGCATTCAGGTGCGTAGTGACGCGCGGCCAGTGGGTTGGCGCTGGCGTTCTGGGTGCAAAACTTCATCATTTCGGTGCCCAGGCTCGCCGGGTTATCGGTACAGGCCAGCCCCATAAGGTAGGCTTTGCCGGTGTCGGCAAAGGACGGATGCACCTCAATGCTATGGTAGATTTTCTGGCGTTTCTTCTTCAGTTCGACCAGTTCATCCGTGGCGTCCACCTTCACCAGTAGCGCCAGTTTGCCCTTTAACTGGCCTTCGGCGATTTCTTCATATTTCGTTTCAGCAACGTCGCCGTAAGCACGAAAATCACTGTTTGGAGACCAGCCTAAAATGTGTTCCAGATTGACGCGGGCGCCATAGACCTGGGGATCGTACTGCTCGGCCATTTCGATAATGTGCTGACGTTCCAGCACTCGGCCATCACAGGTTGCGCCTTCGACTGCGACGCGAAAAAAATTTGTCATTGGCATGGTGACAAAGCTCCGGGTTGGTAAGCGATTGATATTAACCAGTGCCCTAATCATTCCCTTTGCAGCCGGAAGGCGCAAAGCCTTCACTTTGTCGGACTCAGGCGACAACCAGCGGCGATATTGTTGCGCGCGCGAGCGCGATAGCCTGTTGCCATGAATACAGCCGAAGACCTCAGCACAAAAGCCAAAAGCCTCTACTGGCAGGCGTTTAGCATCACTCAGATTTCTAAGGAAATCGGGGTGAGCATTAACACGATCTACAGTTGGCGCCGCCGCTATGAATGGGATAAAGCCACCCCCATGCAGCGGGTGCAGGATCGCACGCACGTTCGTTACCTGCGCCTGGTGGAAAAGGACGACAAAACCCCGAAGGACTTTAAAGAAATTGACCTGCTGGCGCGCCAGCTTGACCGCTTTGAACGGCATGAGCGACGCGACCAGGAGAAAGAGAAGAAGGCGAAGACCCCGAAAAACCATTTCACCGAAGAACAGATAACCCAGCTTCGCGCCCTGGTCTTTGATTCGCTATACGAGCATCAAAAACGCTGGTTCAAACAGTGGAACCGGCGTAACCGCTTTATCCTCAAATCGCGCCAGATTGGTGCCACCTGGTACTTTGCCCGCGAAGCGCTGTTGCGTGCGCTGGAAACCGGAAATAACCAGATATTCCTGTCAGCCAGCCGCGCCCAGGCGTTCCAGTTCAAGCGGTTCATTCAGAAGTTGGCAAGGGAAATAGGAGTAGAACTTAAGGGCGGTGATGCCATTGAGTTAAGCAACGGTGCGATCCTGTATTTTCTCGGCACCTCCGCCGCGACGGCCCAGAGCTACACCGGCGATCTGTACCTTGATGAAGCCTTCTGGATCAGTAATTTCATCAAACTGCGCTCAGTGGCCGCAGGCATGGCGACACAAAAAGGACTGCGCCGCACCTACTTTTCGACGCCTTCCAGTGAAGAACATGAAGCCTATCCCTTCTGGACTGGCGATCAGTTCAATAAAAACCGCCGCCGCTCCGATCGGGTGGATATCGACACCAGTTATAAGGCACTAAAAAACGGCAAGCTATGCGGGGATAACATCTGGCGCCAGATAGTCACGCTGGAAGACGCCGTGAAGCTCGGCTTCGATCTGGTTGATACCGATGAAATCCGTAACGAGAACTCCCCCGATGAATACGCCAACCTGTACGGCTGCATGTTCGTTAAAGCCGGGGAACGCGCCTTCGACTACAACGCAATTCTGGGTTGCGGCGTTGATGGCTACATGCCGGACGCGTGGCCGGACTGGAACCCGTTTGCACCCCGCCCGCTGGGTAATCGCCCTGTCTGGGTTAGCTATGACCCCAACGGCAGCAGCGGCAAAGGCGACAGCGCCGGGTTGGTTGTGCTGGCCCCGCCAGCCGTGCCGGGTGGTAAGTTCCGCGCGGTAGAGCGCCACCAGTTACGCGGTATGGAGTACGAAGAGCAGGCCAATTTTATTAAAGAGATCACCACCCGCTACAACGTGCAGCACATTGCTATCGACGGCACGGGGATAGGCGATGCGGTTTATCAACTGGTGATCAAGTTCTTCCCGCAGGCGGTTAAATACAACTATTCACCGGTTCTTAAGCGGTCGATGGTGCTCAAAATGTTGATGGTCATTCGCGCCGGGCGCTTTGAGTTCGACGCCGGAATGATGGATCTCGCACAGTCGTTTATGACCGTGCGTAAAGTCACCGCTGGCGGCGTTATTACCTACCAGTCAGATCGCGCCCGTGGCAGCAATCACGGCGATCTGGCATGGGCAACTATGCAGGGCATTTACAATGAACCGATCGGCGCGGAAGTGACCGGCGATAACGGCAGTTTTGTGGAGGAGTTTTAATTGAGCGGCAAAAAAAAATTCAGGGCGCCAACTGCTGCGCCAGCCAGCACGGCCAGCAACGCAGCCACCCCGTTGGAAAGCGTGGAATCTTTCAGCTTTGGCGACCCGATCGCAGTCAACGATCGCGCGTCTCTTATGGAGTGCCTCGAATGCCATAACAATGGCCGCTGGTATGAACCACCGATCAGCCCCTACGGGCTTGCGCGCATGTTCGACGTTGCCGCCTATCACCAGTCACCGCTGATATTTAAACGCAATGTTATCGCCAGTTGCTACATACCACACCCGCTATTGACCCGGCAGGAGTTCACCGCCTGGGTGCAGGATTATTTAATTTTCGGTAACTGTTACATGGAATGCCGCCGCAACCGACTCGGCCAGCCGATTGAACTGCGGCACAGCCAGGCGAAATATACGCGGCGCGGCATAGACCCGGCTCAATTCTGGTTTGTTCCGCGCTACGTTGACGATCACGCGTTCGAACCGGGCAGCGTCTGCCAGATCAAGAACCCCAGCCCGCACCAGGAGATCTACGGCGCGCCGGAATATCTGGCCGCGCTACAAAGCGCCATGCTGAACGGTGAAGCAACGGTGTTCCGCCGCAACTACTACATTAACGGCAGTCATGCGGGCGTGATCGTCTACCTCACTGACCCGGTGGCGAATAATAACGATGTGGAAAAGCTTAAGAAGTCGCTGAAAGATGCACGCGGAAACGGTGCTTTTAAAAACCTGTTTGTCTACGCGGCGGGCGGGAAAAAAGACGGCCTGCAAATTATGCCGTTCAGCCAGGTGGCGGCGAAGGATGAGTTTACCGGCATCAAAGACGCCACCCGCGACGACCTGTTAGCCGCGCACCGCGTGCCGCCCGTTCTGATGGGGGTAATGCCGAATAACTCCGGTGGCTTCGGCGACGTAGAGAAAGCGGCGAAGGTGTTTTCCATCAACGAACTGGCCCCGATACAAGAAAGCCTGAAAGAGTTAAACGACTGGCTGGGGTTCGAAGTGGTGCGCTTCAACCCTTACGCACTGTTGCAGGCAGCGATCTGACGCCAGCCCGGACACACCCACCACCACCGTGTAACGGCCAGCACGACCGCAACCGACCACACCGCACGTAAGCCCCTCAGCAGCCCGCTGGCAGGGGCTTTTCTTTTGCCTCAAACCACCACGGCGAACCGAAAACGACGCAGCAGCGAGGCGCAGCGGCGCGAAAATCGGCGCAGATAATACCGACCCTATCCCACCCCTCAGCGCGCGCTCATTCCCCCGCCTCGCCCGCACGCAGAAACCCCGCTTTTTTGTGCAAATGTGCAGACCAGCGGAAGGCCCGCCCCGTCTGGTCTGCTCCTGAAAAATCACCATTATAAAATTTGTGCGGTTTTGCGCAGAATTTTGCAGCTATTTTAATGACCTGCGGCAATGTAAAAACAGCAATAAAAATTACTACTTAAAAATAGCGATTATCGAAACAATCAACGCAATGAATGCAACTATCAAAGACAAAAAACCAGCGAGCAAAGCCCCGGTATTCATCATCCGTTGATAGTAAAACTCTCTCATCTTTATGACCGTTTTTTCCTTTTCATCGAAATCACGATCATCATCCGGGAAGGTCTTTTTATAGGCATCAAGAACTTGCTCTTCGATAGCCTGGTGCAACTCTTTATTCCACCCTGACAAATATTTAACCGTTGCTCTGACTATCTTTCGCTTGATCACATAGCCCCCTCAGTTAGTCGTATCCACTTCGTTAAGAGCAACCATAATAGCCAGCCGTTCCGCAGGCGGTAAAGCTGCATACTTCGCGCGCCACCTCTCAACTTTACGCTTAATACGGTGCCGATCGTTGTAGTCTTTCCCGGCAAACGTGTGGCAATACGCACGCCCTTCCGGGTAATTCATCCAGATTTTTTCTGTTCGCACGCCGCCGCGCGTCATAGCCTGAAACTCTTTGCTGCGCCAGCCTGTTAACCGTTCGTCATAAAGCTGCGATGGGTAGCCGGACAGAATAACGGAAACGTTATCCGGCAGGCTGACCAGGCAGGCCAACAACCGCTCATGATCTGCAACCGAATATTCATAGCGATAGCGCGCGTTTCCGGTGCGGGTTTCATGTAAATATGGCGGATCAACGTATAGCAACACACGGCTGGTTACTGGAAGATCGGCAAAATTGAAACCTTCCAGGCAATCAACTGCATCACCTTTCACTAACTCACAGAATGCTGGTGCGACCCGCGAAAAGTCTTCCAACGTCTGGGGATCAATATCAATCCCGATATTGTGCATTGCTGGCGGCTTGCGCAGCATTACCGCCCCACCTCCCAGATGGGTTTCAATGTAGGTATCATGCGGCGGCATTTCAGCAATAATCTTCTGATAAACCCCGCTCGCAGCTTTACTTCCCAGATAGCTCATTCTCTTTCGTCCTCAGCTGGCACCGTCATTTCGAACATCCTGCAGCACTGTTAAAAATGACGGTTCTCGATGTATGGCCAACACTGCCGGAAATGGCGGTATTTGCCGGAATCCGGTACCACACCGTCAAAGCTGACCGTTCCGGCCATCGCGGTATTTCGGTACCACACTGTCAAAGCCGACCATGCCGATCGGTGCCCTACTTCCGCCCCGAAAACGCAGCCTTCATCCTGTTCACGAGGTCGCTTGTCTTTTTCTTCGCCGCCATCACCTGCGACGGCAGCTTATCCAGCCCGGACGCGGCGCGGTTGCGCGATACCAGCCGCCCGTCCTGCACGGTCATAACAAGATCACTGCACGCCACTGACGCACCGGCCATCATCGATCTGACCATTCCGGCGCTGGCATCAATCCCACGCAGCGCCAGCAGTTCACTGATCTGCTGCTCTTTCACTGATAGCCCGGTGCCCTCTTCCCGTTCCGGTGGCCGTTTTTTACGCTTGCTTCGCACATCGTCACTAAGCCGCTGCGCCAGTTCTCGCTTTTCCTGCCGTGAAAGCGCATCAAAATTCACCGTCACGCCCTCAGCTGGCACAGTCATTTCTGACTGCCCTGTAGCTTCGATGGCGGCATGTTCAACACCGTCAGCACCTGCCGCGGGATCCCGCGTACAGTTATTGACAGAACTCCGAGGGGCGGCGTTGCCGCCTGAAAAACCAACGTCAACGGCCACACCGTCAGCGCTCTGGCGCTTCGGCACGATTTTGTATTGAGTGGTGCGGGTGAAGATCAAAGAGTCATTGCCCGTAATCGGGCAATAGATACCTGTGATTCGCTGGACGTCATCGCCGTAGGCGTTGCCGTTTTCGGTGGTTTCATAGTTCAGGCGAATGCGCAGATTATCGCGCTCTACCAAAGGGCCACCCTGGGCTAATACATAGTTATCCCATTCGCCTGCATCAGCGGCTTGCCGCGCGGTTTCCAGTTCAGGGTGTAAAACAAGTTCACGATTGCCGAGGCGGCGAAGTTCGCGATATACCGTTACCGGCGCGCCCCCGATCTGCTGAAACTGGCGAATAGACCAGCGCGACGCCCACGCACTAACGCGCCTGGACATTTCTTTCAGGTCTTCCCCGGTTTCGTCGTCCTTTTCTCCATCCAACGCGAAGCCGTCGATATTCTTCGAAATGTATTTGGCGATGTATCCCGTTGCAGACCCTTTAGCCGGATCAATCGGTTCAACGTGAAAACGCGCCCGGTTCATGGCCTCCGAGCCTTTTAATTCTGCTGAATCCTCACGCCGGGCGTGATAGCAAAAAATATCGCGGGCCTGATCGATATCGCATGGATGCATAAACAGCAGTAAGTGCCAGTGCGGCGTTGCATCATGGTGCGGCTCAACGACACGAAAACCAAATACACGTATTCCGGCACGCTTCCACGCGGCGCGAGTTCTCGCCCAGACTTTGCAAAGATATTGCTGCGTCTCGCGCGGCGACGCGCCACAGTATTTATTATTGCGGCGCCCGTTATGCTGCATGGAGTGGTAACGGGAAGGCGCTGTCAGCGTGTAGAAGTCACCGGCCAACCCTTCCAACTTCGCCAGATCTTCAAATCCGCGCATTCTCGTCATGAGTTCGCGGCGACGATTGGCCGGATTGGCAACACTGCCGGCGACTTTATCGATCAGTGAAATGCGTTCGCCCGTGTCCTGGTCTTCCAGTTCCATAGCCTTAAGGTATTCACGGTTAGCCTTTTTCTGGGCAAGCCATTCCGTAAGGCACGGGGCGCTACTGTATGGGGAAGATTTTTTCTGGACGTATCCCGCTGCGATCATCAAATGCTCACGCCACCGGGCATGGATACGGCGCAGGCGGTTTAACCACCACTGCGGTGACTCAAGACGGAGAACCGCGCGTAACGCGTCCTCCGCTTCCAGTTCTTCATTGCAATACGCTGTCCAGCCGGGGATCGGCGTTTTCAAATGCACCGCCAGCGACGCAATGCGGCCATAGCCGGAAAGCGCCGCGAACTCAGGATCGCGGGTGCGCGCCAACTGGTGATCGGACTCGCGTATAAACTCGCTCGTAAAGATATCGGCAAGCGTATAAGCCAGTCTTTTTAACTCTTTTTTCCCTGCCCAGAGCATACGGAAAAGCTGATCGCGGATTGGCAGCAGAATGCCAGGCATCACAGTGTCAGGCTGGTAAACACTGTTCACGCTATCAATACGCGTTAATACGTGGCGCTCAAAGGTATTAACCAGCCAGCGATCTGCCGCTTTGCGGTCTTTCGCATCCAGCACATCAAGCTTCGCGGCAAAGTGGCGGCGGACATACTGCGGAAGAGAAGCCAGACGGCGACGCAGCAGCTTGCTGCGCTCCGGCTTTTCGTCCTCCGCCACCAGTTCACTGAAAGCAATATGCTTACGTATGCCGTCCGGCGTGAGATAGTCGAAACCATCCAGCCCCGGCGCTACATCAACGCCAACCGGCTGGTATGGTTTGTTCCCGCCATAAGCGTAAGGGATAGCATTATCAGTGCTACCCGGATACGGTGGAGGTGGAGAAGGGGCGCGACGGCCACGGGTTGCTGTGGTCATTGCGCGATCTCCATGTAGGCTTTTAAGAAAGTAGCGGCTGCATAGATATTTACGGCGTTTCCGCTGGCGCGTAGTTTTCCCACTCTGGAGGGAACCCCATCAACCAGAGGCTTAAGGCCGGGTTTAACTGGCCTCCACTTTCCATCTCTGCAAAAGAGCCAGTCAGCAGATCCCCAGAATCCGTTAACCGGGCCGGGCCTGCTATCTGCGCTGTCACATCCAGCGTATCCGTTGACAGCTTCCCGTGCCGCATCCTTCCCCCCTGATATCCGCCCTTTCCATCCCTCGCCGCAGGGGTGGGCCAGCCCGCAAGACAAGCAAAGTCCTGTAAGTTCGACTGCCGACCAGCCAGCTTCCTGGCGATCACCTTCTCGGCATCCTGATAAGCGTTCTTCGTATTGCTCGCGGTTGGAGTCGGCCAGCCAGTAAGTACGCTCCCGGATGTGCGGCGCACCGACGCCCGCAGACGGAAACGCCGACGCCCCGAAGGCATAGCCCAAACTTTCCATGTCAGTTTGTACAAGGTCGATCCAGACTTCTGCATCTTTGCTTGAAGACTGTTCGCCAAATATAACGACAGGGCGTTGCTGGCCTGCAAGCCAATGAACGGCGGGCCATAGGTGCCGCTCATCATCAAATTGTTTTCCTTCGCCTGCCTGGCTGAAAGGTTGGCATGGGCAACTTGCTGTCCATACTGGGCGGTCGTCCGGCCATCCTGCGACGCGTAAAGCACGGGGCCAGCCTCCAAAACCTGCAAACAGGTGGACTTGTGAGAATCCTTTAAGGTCATTTGGGGTTACATCCTCAACGGAACGAGTATCGACAACACCGGAAGCGATAAGCCCGGCATCAATGAGGTTGCGCAGGTATTGCGCGGCGAAGGGGTCGATTTCGTTGTAGTAGGCGCTCACTGCTGCCCCTCCGCTTTGCGGTATTTCGTGATAAGCGGATCTACAATCCCGTCGAGAGTGGCCTTTATCGCCTGCGCCTCTTCCTGCCCGTTCATCACGCCCACGTGCGTGGCTAACGCCAGCGCTATCAACTTGATTTCGTTCAGTGCGTGCAGCGCGCCTTGATTAAATTCATGTGAGTTAGAAGGCATCGGCGTGATCTCCAAAGTCGGCGGAATAGCCAGCGCATGGGCCGCAGTCCGGGCAATAGCCACCACCATGACGCCCGCAGCAGTCGCAGACAGGCAGCACGCCGATCACTTCTTTGGCCTTCTGGCGGTTGTCTTTGTCAGTGCTGACGGAACGTTGCACGCTGATTTCGTGCATCTTGAAGGGCTGATAAATCGCGCGGGTGGCTTCGGTGTCGCTGTTGGAAATAACGACCTTCACGCCATACTTACGGTTAACTTCCAGCAGTGCCTGGGCTAACTGGCGGTGGTTGTCTTCCGTGAATGGTTCGGTGTGGTATTGGGTAAAATCGGCTGTTTTGCTTTCAGGCAGGTAAGGCGGATCGCAGTAAACGAGAACATCGCCACCCGTGACGACCTGTAGAGAACGCTGGAACGGCGCGCAAAGAAATATTGCCTTTGTATCGTTGGCCTTTTCGGCAAACAGGCGGATTTCATTTTCAGGAAAGTAGACGCTCTTATACTTGCCAAACGGCACGTTAAAGCCGGTCTTCCGGCTGTATCGGCATAAGCCGTTATAACCGTGGCGATTCAGATACAGGAATTGAGCAGCGCGCATAATGCACGCCATTTCAGCGCCATAACGCAACCCACCGCTTTTTACCGTACCCACCTGCTTATTGAACGCGGCTCGGACTTCGTTGTATCCCTGCGGGCTGTTCTTACTGTTGAACAGTTCGCGGGCCGCATCAATCACTAAGTCCGGGTAACGGGTGACTTCCCGATACAGGTTAATAAGATCCGGGTTGATATCAGCCAGCACATAGCGGCGGTATTCAGTCGCCAGAAATACCGATGCACCGCCTACGAATGGTTCGATCAGGCAGTCGGCTTTAGGAAGATGCGGCAGCAGGTCAGGGAGGACACGGGTTTTACCCCCTGCCCATTTGATGAACGGGCGGATCATTTTACAGGACTCCGTAAGGGGAAGATGGAACAGCCGGACGCTGCAACGCCGTGGTAAGGCGCTGGCGCATGTCGTCGATAAAGCAGGAAACAGAGGGATCGTCAGAAGAAAGGGTTAACTCACCATCGCGGCGGGTTTTAATCGTCAGCCCTTCACGCTCAACAGCAGGTAAGAGAACGTGCAGGATGAAGTTATATTGATCGCGTTTAGTCATGATTCGAAGCCTCAGAAATTGCCGGGTTTCCCCGGCAATCTGTTACTGGTGATCCGCTGATTGGTTAGCTGACTTGAGGGCAGGCCAGACAAGGAGAAGAAGAGCGCCAACGAAGAAGGCGTCGCCAATCACCGAAAGCAGGTAGCTGGTGAAATCCACTGCTACGACCATGAAGGTCAACAGCAGGGCCAGCGCCGGACGTAGTGAATCCAGCACGCGCAGCATCAGAGATAATCCTCAACACGCAGCCCCAGACGGCGCCCGACCTCTTCCAGCACCTTCTGTTCTTCTGGTTCGATCTGGCCGTCCGCTTCGGCGATAGTCAGCATATTGACGAAGACTTCTTCGGCTTCTTTCGGATCGTTTTTGATGTCGTCGATTTCGCGCAAAATGTTCATGCGTCCAACGCGGAAGCCAGCTTCAAGCTGTTCCGTATAGCGGTTGATGGTGGATGTGATTTCATTGCCGAAATGCGCAAGGCGCGGGTTAGAGCGGATAAGCTGATCCAGCTTGCTGGTTTCTTCTTTTTCGATCTCGCCATCGGCGGCAGATACCAAAAGGCAACCGCCGACAATAGCTTCCATCAGATCGCGATTTTCTACTTTCTTAAGTTCAACTTTTGCCGCTGCTACTTTTTTTCCAAACAGTTTATTAAACATGATATTTATCCTTTTTAGGATGAGTGAAAGCGCCATCACTTAATTAAGTGACGACAGTGAAGACTGTTTTTAATTACTATTTAACTGGCGTTGTTAGCCGATTAAATTTCTAAAAGAATTAACAAAGTTAAAAAGTAATCCTTTGTTTATCTTCTTCGTATAAACAAAGGGCTTACTCATTCCCTTAATAAATTGAACCTTGCTAGGCTCAGGCTTAAAGAATTGCCCGTCTGGTGTTTCCAGCCAGCCGCGTGAGTTCTTGAAGTGTGTAACCTGGCACCCGTGCTTAAGCAGGCTTGCCAGTGATGGGCCTTCATCGTGCATTGCTGCCCCCTTGCTTATACATCTGATCAACCGTGCGCATGGCTTCCGCTAAAGCAAAGTCACGCCCGTAATAATCGCCATTACTGGAAATTCTGTAAGAGTGTTTCAGCGTAAAAGGATTACGCGGGCATTTCTGAATAGTGAAGCCACGATATAAATATGAGTGACGACTCAAGGTTACTAACTGGCTCATATTAACGCCCCATTGCAAGTAATTTGCCGTCGTAATGTTTATAGATAAGCGCTGCAATCTTTTCCTTTAATTCGGAATCAGTGATATCAATATGTCCGCAATCTGTAGAAATAGTTAATTCTCTCTGCATTGCCGGAATCTGATGATTCAGAATCTGTATAAACTTTGAAGCGTTATTATTCTCTTCCATTTCCATACACCTTCAAAAAGTGGCGGCTTTATCCAGATGATTGAAGCTGTCTAAATACATGCGGGCGTAATACGCCACCATGTTGACCTGTAGCAATTCTCTGCGCCCTGGGGTTGTACGTGGTACCAGCGGCAGATACCTACGCTCTGCATCGCTTTGCACTTGGCGCAAGTCCATATCGTAAAACTCTGCAAACTCTTTCAGTGTCATGCGCGGCTTGATGCCTTTCTCAGTCAAATGAGCAAGGGCCAGCGTCATAGCTTCGCGTTCTTTTGAACCGCAAACGGGTAAATCTGTGATTTTACGCACCTTTGAAGACGCAGCCTTTTCAGTGGTGCTTTTCCGCGTTGTCGACATGGGCTATCCTTTACGATCGGTTTAGATTGGTTTAAGACGTTTTCATTGGTGCTCATATAGACACCTTTGATATGAAATTTATGGTCTATATAGGCACCTGTCAAATGAAATTGAGCGAAAAAATGAAATTAATACGTGAGGCCGAAGGGCTCAGCCAGGCTAACTTCTGCGAAATCATTGGGTTGCCAATCAACACGCTGAAAAAATATGAGGGCGGAAAATTTGAACCTGGTGGCAATGCTTTAACCAAAATGACGCAGCACCCAAGGTTTATGAAATACACCTTATGGTTGATGACTGATCAGGTCGCACCTGAATCCGGGCAGGTATCACCAAAAATTCCGAATGAGCAAGAGTCAAGTCAACTTCCAAGCAAGTTGGCCTGATAACGAAATTCTTATAGGAACCTCACACCCATGACAATTGGCGCTAAATTACGAGAAATTAGAGAAGCAGAAGGGTTGTCCAGAGTGGAATTGTCATTGCTAACTGATATCCCCGTTCCAACGATGAAGCGATATGAAACGGGGCGGATCGCCAAAATTGGGAGCGATACCCTACTAAAATTTACCAACCACCATCAGTTTAAAAAATACACACTATGGCTAATGTCTGATCAGATAGCACCAGAATCCGGGCAAATATCCCCGGCTCTCTCCCCTGATGGGCAAAACAGCACAACGAACCACCAAAGCGGCAAGAAGGTTGGCTGACCCTCTATAAAATCTTTGTGAGATGGGGTAATGGTGGGATTTGTAGTGAGAAAATAAGTTTTTATGATTATTGAATTAAATCAATCCAATACAAGATTTTATTGTATGTAGCACTACCGATAATTCGCACAAATTGTTGAGTTATATTTACGTCATTAGGATTCGTAAATGGAAGATTATGAGAAGCTTTTACGCGAACTCAACGAGTTAGCAAAAGCACAAGAACAAACAGAGATTGAAAAAACTACAGCCAGGATCAAGCTCCTCCATCGGCTGGAAAAAGTAACGCCGGACTTGTTTGGTAAGTTTCTGGCGGAGAAAAATGCTTCCCAAGTGTGTATATCTTGTGGTTCCTCAAGACTATCGGTTCCAGAAAGCAGAACGATTCCGAAACCCTCCCCCGCTGACAAACATTCCAAGAAATCAGCAGAGGAAAAAAGAGAATGGCTTGTCGCTCAGATGCATCCATATGTTACCCCGACTTTCAACCAGCCCAATGATTACCCACGATTAGGGATCGTTGATTACCGCGTATCATGCCTAAATTGTGGTCATGTACACATTTATCGGGCCGCACCGGCAGTGGAATGGGTTGAATGGTATTTGGCAAATTTTGGCGGGACTTCTTATGAGTGATTCAAACAATGTCTACCCTTTACGTGATGTCCCATTATCTTTTTCTGATACGATAAAGAAAGGCCATAACGATGGCGGTGATGGCGGAGATAACGGTATGACTGAAATCATCAAACGTATCGAAAAGCTGGAAAGCGATACGTCACAAATCAGGATGGACGTTGCGGTACTGATGGCGCGTTCAGAAAATTTTGCAACGAAGTCGGATCTTGAATCCGTACGTGCTGACTTTAACAAACTGGCAATACGCTCAGAAGAGTTTCTGACCAAAGCAGACTTTCATAAAGCCGTCTCTGATGTGAACCTGAAGTTTGTTGACATTCACAAAGAGATTACAGCACAAACCAGATGGTTCATGGCTACGCTGATCGGAACTGCTGGTATTGCTCTTGCTGTTGCAAAATATCTATTTGGATGATGCGGCGTGACAGTAAAACAAATCGCTGGCGGCTGGCAGGTTGATGTCCGCCCGCAAGGCCGCAATGGCAAACGCATCCGTAAAAAATTCCCTACCAAAGCAGAGGCCCAGCAATATGAGCGCTGGGCTATCGCCACACATCACAATAAAGAATGGGTAGATAAACCCAGGGATCGAAGCTCGTTAACCGACCTGATTACACTCTGGTGGGATCGCTGCGGCAGCACGTTGAAAGATGGCGAGAATCGTCACGTAAAACTTAAGGCAACCGATCGCCGGTTAGGCTTCCCGCGGGCAATCGACGTTACGCCCGAAGCTTTTGCCCAGTACCGCGCGCAGCGCATCACTGACGGCATCGCCCGTAAGACCGTGAACAATGAACATCGCGATCTAAAAGCCATGTTCAATAAGCTGCGGGAGTTGGGTTTATTCCACGATCAAAACCCTTTAACCGAACTCAGCGAACTGAAATTACCGCAAACAGAATTAGGCTTCCTGACCAAAGACGCAATCCGCCGCGTTCTCGCAGCTTTCGAAGGCGACAACCTGAAAGCTGCAAAGCTATGTCTTTCAACCGGCGCCCGCTGGAATGAAGCGGCTCGGCTCACACGCGATCGTGTATACAGTGATCGAGTCACTTATACCGAAACCAAAAACGGGCAGCACCGAACCGTTCCCATTACCGCCGAACTGGCGAAGGAGATCACAGAGGGCGAAGGCCGGTTGCTTTTCCCAAACATTGATTACGATCTGGCGCGTAAGACACTTAAACGCGTTGCCCCTGAAATCCCGGCAGGTCAGGCCACACATGTATTTCGTCACACCTTTGCCAGCCACTTTATGGCGAACGGCGGCAACATCCTCGTTTTACAGCGCATTCTGGGCCATTCCAGTATTAACCAGACGATGGTTTACGCGCACTTCTCACCCGATCACCTGGCTGATGCAGTGACGTTAAACCCGCTGGTTAACCTCGACTGATCCCTGCCCCAAAGTGACCACAATAGAAAAAGCAGTGATCCACATTTTGACCACGCAGGATTGATTTAGAGGGGTTTTGGTTGGTTTCGTTGTAAGGGTAAATGCTTGATTTGAATATAAGTTACTGTTTTTACGGATGTAATAAAGGGGCGCAAGCGCCCCGTTTTGATGCAAAGATTGCACTAAATTAACGCACAATCAGAACTTGTAGCTCACGCCAACAGAGAAAATACCTGCCCAGGACTTATCGACCATCGGGCTATCTTTCACTTCATCGCTCAGACGCTCATAACGGCCGGTGCCGTAGACGCTCCAGTCGCCAAGGAAGTTATAGCTTGCGGTCAGCTCCAGGTACGGATCCCAGCCGTCGTCTGCACTGTAGCTCTTCAGACCGCTACGACGGGACTCATTTTTAGAGACGCCATAGTAGTAGTCGTTGTAGTTCTCGCTGCTGTACAGCACACCGATACCCGGCGTCAGGGTAAACCCGCCGTTGGTATAGCGGTACAGCCATGCCAGATCCCAGATAAAGCCGTTGCTGTTGTCCAGCGTATCACCTGCCAGAGCAGTACGCAGGAAGCCATACTCGGTGTTATGCACGTATGAAAGCCCGGCCATCATGCTACTTTTGCGCTTATCGAGCTGGCGAAGCGCGTGGCTGTCGCTGTCTCCCGGCTTGAAGTGCGTTGGATCGTAGTAGGCCATGATAGAGAGCTTGTCGGCCGTGTCGTTCCAGAGATAGTAGCCGCCGCCGAGACCGCGGAACCAGACGTTCTCGCCTTCATAGGTGATAACGGGAACAGGATATACGTCACGATCATACTGTTTGTATGGGCTGTTAATGACGCCAACACCCGCGCCAACCGTCCACTGACTTTCCGCCTGAGCGGTGCTAACTGCGGTCGCGGCAAGGATGCCCAATGCCAGAAGTTTGAGTTTGGTCACAATCCATTCTTTCCTGTAGTCAAATAATCAGCGGGAGAAGTGTAACCGCCATTCCCGTACAACCCAAAATTTTTTGCCTGCTAATCAGTCTGATTAACCCGTTATTTTTCACTTTTCAGATGACAGCACGCTTTCATTTATATGACCACTGAATGAAAAACGTGCTTAAGCCTTAGAACCCAGGTGGAAATTTTTGGATGAGTTATTGATATGTCATTGAAATTAGATTTTCTCAGCATGCAAGTTTGGCAAATGCCATCTACGCTTAATTTTAAGAAGAGTTTTCCTGAACGCCCTGCGGTTCTTAGCCTCTGACCTGGCACACAGGTTGCTGCTCTGGCAGTGAGGTGCGAGAGATTCTCTTCCGGGAGCCTCCACTACTCATACGAACGGCTCTTATCCTGTGCTAAAAAACGAAAGGACGGCATGCCATGAATATATTCGATCACTATCGCCAGCGCTATGAAGCTGCCAAGGACGAAGAGTTCACACTGCAGGAGTTTCTTACCATTTGTCGGCAAGATCGCAGTGCCTATGCCAATGCGGCAGAACGGCTATTGATGGCTATTGGTGAGCCAAACATGGTTGATACTGCCCTGGAGCCACGGCTTTCCCGTCTATTTTCGAATCGGGTGGTCGCCCGATATCCGGCGTTCGAAGAGTTCTACGGCATGGAAGATGCCATTGAACAGATTGTCTCCTATCTGAAGCATGCCGCTCAGGGTCTGGAAGAGAAGAAACAGATCCTCTATTTACTCGGCCCGGTCGGTGGCGGTAAATCCTCGCTGGCTGAACGCCTGAAGTCGCTGATGCAGCGCGTACCGATTTATGTGTTGAGCGCTAATGGCGAACGCAGCCCGGTGAACGACCATCCGCTGTGCCTGTTTAATCCACAGGAAGATGCGCAAATTCTGGATAAAGAGTTTGGCATTCCGCGCCGCTACCTCGGCACCATCATGTCGCCGTGGGCGGCAAAACGCCTGCATGAGTTTGGGGGCGATATCACCAAATTCCGCGTGGTGAAAGTGTGGCCGTCTATCCTTGAGCAGATCGCCATTGCCAAAACGGAACCGGGTGATGAGAACAACCAGGATATCTCGGCTCTGGTGGGTAAAGTTGATATCCGTAAGCTGGAAAACTTCGCACAAAATGACCCGGATGCCTACGGCTATTCCGGTGCGCTGTGCCGCGCCAACCAGGGGATTATGGAATTCGTGGAGATGTTTAAAGCACCAATCAAAGTGCTGCATCCTCTGCTGACGGCGACCCAGGAAGGGAACTATAACGGGACGGAAGGTATCTCCGCCCTGCCGTTTAACGGGATAATCCTCGCCCACTCGAACGAATCCGAATGGGTGACCTTCCGTAATAATAAAAACAATGAGGCTTTCCTTGACCGCGTGTACATCGTCAAGGTGCCTTATTGCCTGCGGATCTCCGAAGAGATCAAGATTTACGAGAAACTGCTCAACCACAGTGAGCTGGTGCATGCTCCCTGCGCGCCAGGCACGCTGGAAACGTTGTCGCGCTTCTCTATCCTTTCGCGTTTGAAAGAGCCGGAAAACTCCAGCATCTACTCAAAAATGCGCGTCTATGATGGCGAAAGCCTGAAAGACACCGACCCGAAAGCGAAATCCTATCAGGAGTATCGTGATTACGCCGGGGTCGATGAAGGGATGAACGGCCTGTCCACCCGTTTCGCGTTTAAGATCCTCTCCCGCGTCTTTAACTTCGACCATGCGGAAGTGGCGGCCAACCCGGTTCACTTGTTCTACGTGCTGGAGCAGCAGATTGAACGCGAGCAGTTCCCGCAGGAGCAGGCTGAACGCTATCTTGAGTTCCTGAAAGGCTACCTGATTCCGAAATACGCCGAGTTCATTGGCAAAGAGATCCAGACAGCCTACCTGGAATCCTATTCAGAGTACGGACAGAATATTTTCGACCGTTATGTCACCTACGCTGACTTCTGGATCCAGGATCAGGAGTACCGCGACCCGGATACCGGCCAGCTGTTTGACCGTGAATCCCTGAACGCGGAACTGGAAAAAATCGAGAAGCCTGCCGGGATCAGCAACCCGAAAGACTTCCGTAATGAGATTGTGAACTTCGTCCTGCGCGCCAGAGCGCATAACAACGGACGCAATCCGAACTGGACCAGCTACGAGAAACTGCGCACCGTGATTGAGAAGAAAATGTTCTCCAATACCGAAGAGCTGCTGCCGGTTATCTCGTTCAACACCAAAACCTCAACCGATGAGCAGAAGAAACACGACGATTTTGTCGACCGTATGATGGAAAAAGGCTACACCCGCAAACAGGTTCGCCTGCTCTGCGAATGGTATCTGCGCGTGCGTAAATCGTCCTAAAACAAGTGCCCGGCAGCGCTAGCGCCTGCCGGGCCAACAAAAACGCAAGTTGGCAAATGCAGTACGGGGGGTATATGACCTGGTTTATTGACCGGCGTCTTAACGGCAAAAACAAGAGCACGGTGAACCGCCAGCGCTTCTTGCGCCGTTACAAAGCGCAAATTAAACAGTCGATCTCCGAGGCCATCAACAAACGCTCGGTGACCGACGTCGACAGCGGCGAGTCTGTTTCCATCCCCACCGATGACATCAGCGAACCGATGTTTCATCAGGGGCGAGGCGGTCTGCGCCATCGCGTACACCCAGGTAATGACCACTTCGTTCAGAACGACAGAATTGAGCGTCCTCAGGGCGGCGGCGGTGGTTCAGGAAGCGGTCAGGGACAGGCCAGCCAGGACGGTGAAGGTCAGGATGAGTTCGTTTTCCAGATTTCAAAAGATGAATACCTCGACCTGCTGTTTGAGGACCTGGCGCTGCCGAATCTGAAAAAGAATCAGCATCGTCAGCTTAACGAGTACAAAACCCATCGCGCGGGCTATACCGCCAACGGCGTCCCCGCCAACATCAGCGTCGTGCGTTCGTTGCAGAATTCGCTGGCGCGGCGCACGGCCATGACGGCAGGCAAACGTCGTGAACTGCGCGAACTTGAAAGTAGCCTGAAGGTCGTGGAAAACACGGAGCCGGCGCAACTGCTGGAAGAGGAGCGCCTGCGCAAAGAGATTGCCGAGCTAAGAGCGAAGATCGATCGCGTTCCGTTTATCGACACCTTCGACCTGCGTTACAAGAATTATGAAAAACGCCCAGAGCCCTCAAGCCAGGCAGTGATGTTCTGTCTGATGGACGTCTCCGGCTCCATGGACCAGGCCACCAAGGATATGGCGAAGCGTTTTTATATCCTGCTCTACCTGTTCCTGAGCAGAACCTATAAGAATGTGGAAGTGGTCTATATTCGCCACCATACGCAGGCTAAAGAGGTCGACGAGCATGAGTTCTTCTACTCGCAGGAGACCGGCGGCACCATCGTCTCCAGCGCGCTGAAGCTGATGGATGAAGTCGTGAAAGAGCGTTACGACCCGGCGCAATGGAATATCTATGCCGCGCAGGCGTCCGATGGTGATAACTGGGCCGACGACTCACCGCTGTGTCACGACATCCTGGCGAAGAAAATTCTGCCGGTGGTGCGTTACTACAGCTATATCGAAATTACCCGTCGCGCGCATCAGACCCTGTGGCGGGAATATGAACATCTGCAATCGATGTTTGATAATTTTGCCATGCAACATATCCGTGACCAGGATGATATTTATCCGGTGTTCAGGGAGCTCTTCCACAAGCAGTCTGCTAACAGCAACGCATAATCTCACAGCCAGCGAACGCGCTGGCTGTTTTCTTTCGACGCCGTTCTTCTCGTGCTAATGTAGCCATCTGCATACTGGATTATCACCGGGAAAATCGCGATGACTGACGACGTTATGGGGACAGGAACCCACCAGCAACTGATAACCTTACTCACCGGGCAAGGCGCACGTTTTCGGGTTATGGAGCACGAGGCGGTCGGGAAATGTGAAGCGGTAAGTGAAATACGCGGGACCGATCTGCGTCAGGGCGCAAAAGCCCTGGTCTGCAAAGTGAAGGGAAACGGTGTTAAAAAGCATGTTCTGGCGATCCTGGCCGCCGATCTGCAGGCAGACCTGAGCCGGCTTGCCAGCCATTTCGGCGGGCTTAAAGCCTCCCTCGCCAGCCCGGCCGAGGTAAGTACCCTTACCGCCTGCGTATTCGGCGCTATTCCGCCTTTTAGTTTCCACCCCGATCTGACGCTGGTCGCCGACCCGCTGCTGTTCGAGCGTTTCGACGAAATCGCGTTTAACGCCGGCCTGCTGGAAAAATCCGTGATCATGGATACCCAGGATTACCTGCGCATCGCCCGTCCTGAGCTTGTGACTTTCCATAAAGTCTAACCGTGAAGGCTGACTGTCAGCCTTTTCTCTCCAGCAACAATACGGAAGCGACGAGAATCGCGGCAATGGCGAAAAACGATGAGGAGATAATCAGCGTTTCAACAAACATGTGATCGTTCATGATAGCGACCCCTTTGCGATATCTGCCTTCGTTTTAAACCGCGTAAATGACAAGGTTATGACAGCGGTAAAATCTTTTTAAAACTGTTCTCCGCCCTTTTTCCGCGTACAGTAAGCAGGACGATTATTTTGGCAAGGATTCCCTATGTTTGACCCTACTCTGCTCATTCTCCTGGCACTCGCCGCGCTGGGTTTTATCAGTCATAACACCACCGTCGCCATCTCGATTCTGGTGCTGATTATCGTGCGCGTCACGCCGTTAAATACCTTTTTCCCGTGGATAGAAAAGCAAGGCCTCACCATCGGGATAATCATTTTAACCATCGGGGTGATGGCGCCCATCGCCAGCGGTACGCTTCCCGCCTCAACGCTGCTGCACTCGTTTGTCAACTGGAAATCGCTGGTGGCTATCGCGGTAGGTGTTTTTGTCTCATGGCTCGGGGGGCGCGGCGTTACGCTGATGAGCAGCCAGCCTTCGCTGGTTGCGGGTCTGCTGGTGGGCACTGTGCTGGGCGTAGCGCTCTTTCGCGGCGTGCCGGTGGGCCCGCTGATTGCAGCCGGGCTGGTCTCCCTGTTTATCGGGAAGTCGTAGTCAGGCTGGCCATGTAACGCGCTGGCGTTTGACCCAGCCCCTTCTTAAACATGGTAATAAACGCGGTGGTCGAGTCATAACCCAGTGACTGCGCCACCTGCTGTACCGATTTCCCGCCGATCAAATGCTGTAACGCCACAATAAGCTGCAGCTGGTGACGCCAGCGACGAAAGCTTAAACCGGTCTCTTTTACCACCAGTCGCGCCAGGTTGCGTTCGCTCATGGCGAAGTGGCTTGCCCATTGTGCCAGCGTCTGCCAGGCCGCGGGCTCTTCAGCCATCTTCTCGCTCATCAGCCGGATTTTTGGATGGGGCGAGACGGGTAACTGTAAATGCTCCTGACGCTGGAGCGGCAGTTCATCAAACAGGACATCGACCAGTCGGGATGTGGCCGCAAGCTGAAGCTGTGCCTGCGATTTTTCTGCCAGAGATAAAATGAGCTCCCGCACCAGAGGGGACATTTTCAGCGTACAACAGCGGTCGGGCAGACTGGCGGCGCCGGGCTCAATGAACAAAAAGCAGAGCTGCGCCCCCGGCGTGGCCCTGTTACTGTGCGGCATCTGCCCGGGGATCCAGACCGCGTACTGGGGCGGTACCATCAACATGGCATTTTCCACTTCACAGGTAATCGCGCCGCCAAGCGCCAGAATCAGCTGTCCCTTGCGGTGATGATGCAGGGGAATATATTGTTCCTCCGCCACCACACGGATGCGAAAGGCGACGGCCGCATCATGCTGGCTATCAGGATCGTAGCCGTCCAGTCCCAGTCCAATCATCATGTTGTCCGATTTTAGCGATAAACTGTCATTTTAGCCTGATTTCAACCGCCGGGAAAATCGGTATTGTGTGCGCTCGCTTGAACGTATGAGAACATAATGACTACTGCTATTCGCACCTCAGGAAAACACGGCGCGCTGTTGATTGCAGGCATCCTGATGATCGCCACCACGCTTCGCGTCACCTTTACCGGCGCAGCCCCGCTGCTGGATACCCTTCGCCTTGATTATGGCTTAAGCACGGCGCAAACCGGTCTGCTGACCACCCTGCCCCTGTTGGCTTTTGCCCTGATCTCCCCGCTCGCCGCAGGTCTGGCCCGACGTATTGGCATGGAGCGTAGCCTGTTTATCGCCCTGTTGCTGATTTGCGCCGGGATAGCCATTCGCTCCCTGCCTTCCGCTGCCCTGCTTTTCATCGGCACGGCAGTGATTGGCTGCGGGATCGCGCTTGGGAACGTGCTGTTACCAGGTTTAATTAAACGTGACTTTCCGGGCCAGGTGGCGAAACTCACCGGTGCCTATTCCCTGACGATGGGGGCAGCCGCCGCGTTAGGCTCGGCGCTAATCGTGCCGCTGGCCCAGGGTCATGCGGGCTGGCAGGGCGCGCTGCTGATGCTTATGGTGTTTCCGCTGCTCGCCTTGCTGCTCTGGCTGCCGCAGTGGCGTCAGAAACATGTTGCGACGGTAACAGGCGCAGGCGCGTTACATAACCGCGCAATCTGGCGTTCTGCTCTCGCCTGGCAGGTGACGCTCTTTCTGGGGATTAACTCTCTTATCTATTACGTCATCATCGGCTGGCTGCCGGCGATACTGCTTAGCCACGGCTACAGCGAGGCACAGGCAGGTTCGGTGCATGGTCTTTTACAGCTGGCGACAGCCGTGCCGGGACTTGCCGTTCCGCTGCTCCTCCATCGGCTGAAAGATCAGCGGACAATCGCCGGTGCAGTGGCGCTGATGTGCGCGGTAAGCGCAGCGGGATTGTGGTTTATGCCGGATATGGCGGTGATGTGGACGCTGGTGTTTGGCTTTGGCTCCGGGGCAACGATGATCCTCGGCCTGACGTTCATCGGTCTGCGCGCGAGCTCTGCGCATCAGGCGGCAGCATTGTCCGGTATGGCACAGTCTATCGGCTATCTGCTCGCTGCCTGCGGACCGCCGTTGATGGGTAAAATCCACGATTCGGTAGGAGACTGGCGCATCCCCCTTCTCGCCTGTGCGCTGGCCGCGATCGTCATGGCCGTCTGCGGGATACTTGCCGGGCGCGACCGGGAAATCGCGCCCCGCTAAACACGAAGGCAGACCATCGGGTCTGCCCTGTTTTAGCCCCGCGCCGCGCGAAGCATTGCCTGTACGAGAACCACCGGACGTCCTTCCAGCGCAGCACGCTCGTGCTGGAACAAGGTGATCACAAAGAACGGGTGGGTTATCAGCTCCGCCGCACGGATTTCCCCCTGTTCGTCCCAGCCCGTCACGCGCATATCACCGCTCTCCAGCGCCTGAGCAAATTCCGGCGACACACCATAGTTGCAGTGATATCCCTCTTCAATTTCGGGTTTGCCGTAGGCTTTGGCGATCAGCGTATTGCTGCGCAGTTCAATGGCATTGGATATTTCCACCAGCGAGCAGGTCAGCGGCGCAATCACCATAGTGCCTTCGGTATCCGTCTCAGCATGTGCCGCATCGTGCCAGCCCAGCACGTTACGGGCATACTCAATCAGCGCATGCTGGAACCCACCGCAGGTCCCCAGGAACGGAATACTGTTTTCACGGGCGTAGCGTGCGGCGATAAAGGCGGCCTCTGTGTTTTTATAGGGGCTCGCAGGAACCAGCCAGATGGCATCGTAGCCCACCAGATCCTCAGAACTGGTTAATTCCGGGGTAGCAAGCCAGTCGTAATCGGCGGTGAGGTCAAGAACGGCCGCAGCATCGTCAATGGCCAGCGGGATCGCCTTGTGTGCAATAACATCAGGATTGTAATCGCCAACCAGCGCAATGCGGAGCGTCGTTTTAACCGGGAGGTGTTCCATGAAAGGTTCCTTATGCCAGAGTATTATCAGATAACATAAGGAACCTCAGACTACCGATCTTCTGCAATTATCACAATACCTTAAATTGGGAGGGTGGAATTATGATTCAGTGCAAACGCGTCTATGAGCAGGCAAGCCCGGACGATGGCTATCGGGTGCTGGTGGACAGACTCTGGCCGCGCGGGGTTAAAAAAACGGACCTCGCCCATGACGAATGGTGTAAAACACTCACGCCATCGAACGCATTACGTCAGGAGTATCATAGCGAAGCTATTGATTTTTCGACTTTCAGTAAAGCCTATCAGGAGGAACTGGCGCAGCATAAGGACGAGGGAAGGCGTCTTGCGGCGCTGGCACACAAGCAGACTCTCACCCTCCTCTATGGCGCGAAAAACACGGAACAGAATCACGCCCTGGTTTTAGCCGACTGGCTACGCCATTTGTGATCAGCTGATTGTCAGCTCATCCCGCATTTGCGGGGCTTGATCAGGGGTGAGCGGCATCAGATGTTCGGCGCGAACAAACGCAAAGCCGTGCTGATTGTCAAAGGCGTAGACGTCTCCGGTGACCAGCCAAAGCGCGCGATCCGCACTTGCGGGTAATTGCGTCATCACGCCGTTAACCGGGTTTACAAAACGCAGGCCAGGCTGGCAAAGACCAAACAACTCAACAGATTTACCAATATTGCGACGGCCAGACGCCGTGCGGGCACCGATGATCATCGCCATGCTGCCCGGTTTAAGCTGAAACATACTTCTCTCGCGGTAACAGTAGCCAGATACTGGCTAAGAATAATCCTAAAGAGAAGTGTATCGCAGCACCTGCCCCTCTGTCACCTGGTGGGTTGCGGATGATCGCGACGATAGAGCGTCCATTCGTCGATCACTTCACCACCCGGCAGCTTGCACTCGGTACGAACACCCTGCGGGCTTTGAATCGGGATCTGTTCCCCGCCCTTTTCCAGACAGTAAACGGAAGCCGGGTTCGCCATACCTACGGCCTGAGGCGGTTTGGGCGCATCGGGTGGGGTTGTTTTTGCGGTACAGGCGGCCAGGGGAAGCGTCAGCGCCAGAAGCAGAAATCTCATCGCATCGATCCTTTTGACATCATCTTTGCCTAAGGGTAACGGCTCAGCGCCGCTTTCTCCATATATAAAATTTTCTGCATTCATGTTTTACTATGCCTGAAGCCTAAGAATTCAGCATAACATGCAGATGCAGACGTCTTCTGCCTGGGAGTCTTTCTACGTCATGTCGGATATTATCCTTGCCCGTGTTTCAGAAACCCTCGTTACTGAGCAATCCCTTGAAAGTCTCGTTCGTCAGCTGCTGGAGATGCTGGAAATCGTCACCGATATGGAGTCGACTTACCTGACGAAGGTGGATATCCAGGCGCGGCTGCAGCATATCCTTTATGCCCGAAACAGTAAGCAGATGACGATCCCGGAGGGGCTGAGTGTGCCCTGGGATGAGACGCTGTGTAAGCGCGCGCTGGATAGCGACACCATCTTCAGTAACGATGTCCCCGAGCGCTGGCCGGAGTGCGAAGCGGCGAAAGCTCTCGGTATTACCACTTACATGAGCATTCCGGTTCATCTCGCCGATGGCTCGCTTTACGGTACGCTTTGCGCCACCAGCACGGCTAAAAAGCCGCTCAGCGAGCGCGGTGAACAGATATTAAAATTATTCGCCGGGTTGATTGGTCAGTACATTCAGAAAGAATCTCTGGTGAATCAGCTTCGGGAAGCCAACGCGGCGCTCATCGCACACTCTTATACCGATGCCCTTACCGGCCTGCCCAACCGTCGCGCCATCTTTGAGGATCTGACTACTCTGTTTTCCCTGGCTCGACACCTGAAACGTAACGCCATCATTGCGTTTATCGACCTGGACGATTTTAAATTGATTAACGATCGGTATGGGCATGAAGCAGGCGACCAGTTCCTGATTGAAGTGGGCAAGCGTTTGACCGCAGAAAAACAGCAGGACGATATCATTGGTCGGCTGGGCGGCGATGAATTTCTGGTGGCCTCTCTGAGTCATGTCGACAATGAGGAGCACATGAATCAGCTTAAAGCGCGCTTCAACGCCCGCATTGCAGGGGAATACTGGCTGGGTAACATTAACCTTATTTATCCGGGAGCCAGCCTCGGCGTCATCGAAGTGGACCCAGACGTAACCGATCCGGACAGCGCATTACGTGCTGCTGATGTGGCGATGTATCAGGATAAGAAAGGAAAAAGCAAAACACGCTTTCTCGCGATGGATTAACCCCGTACACTCTACGGCGTTATAAAAAGAAAAAGGTGATGATATGAGAATAGGGATCCTCTTCCCTGTCGTTATTTTTATAACGGCGGTCGTGTTTCTGGCATGGTTTTTTGTCGGTGGTTACGCTGCACCGGGGGCATAAATGAGAAAAACCACGCTCATTATGTTAATCATCGCCATTGTGGCCTTTGCTGGCACGCAGCTTGGCTGGTGGTGAACCCGTGATGTAAAAAGGCCGCCATCCGGCAGCCTTTTTTAACGCTTCAGTTTTAGCTTTTGATCTTTCTGTAGATAAACAGCACAACCAGCGCGCCGATCACCGCAACCGCAAAGCTGCCGAAGTTAAAGCCATCTACTTTCCCGAAGCCGAACAGCGTACTGATCCAGCCGCCGACTACCGCGCCGACAATACCCAGTATTACGGTGACGATAAACCCACCGCCATCTTTGCCCGGCATGATCCACTTCGCCAGAATACCCGCAATAAGCCCAAAGATAATCCAGGATAAAATTCCCATAACTTTCCTCTCTGTATGGTTTTTGTCATTAAATCAACGACACAAAAAAGGATAGCACAGGATTTGAGAAAGGAAATTTGTGATAAGCCTCACACTGACCAGATGCGCATTTTGCCATCAAAATGCCCTTCCCCAGGAAATGTGGGGTTGCATCTTTTGTTGAGAAAGATTATCTTTCTCAACACTGAATAGTTGAGAGAAATACTCAGGTATTCAGTACGACATTGCTCACATTGCTTCCAGTATTTCTTGCCCACGCTTTCGTGGGCTTTTTTTTGGGTTATACCCCAACAAAAGCGTGCCGGTTACGGCCTCCGCGTTTTGCCTGATAGAGCGCCTGGTCCGCGGCAATAATAATATTCTGCTGACTGCCCGCGATGTCGACAGCACGCGCAGTGGAAATGCCTACACTCACCGTGACCCGCCCGAAAGGACTGAACGCGTGTTCAATGTGGAGTGAGAAGACATTGCGAATAATCGCCTGTGCAAGGCGGAGCGCCTCCTGGATATCCGATTCAGGCAATATCAATGCAAACTCCTCCCCGCCATATCGCGCCACAAGCTGGTTGTCGCGAGTGAGGCTTTCCCTGAGGCAGTTTCCCAGTAATGCCAGACACCTGTCCCCTTCCGGGTGACCATAGTTATCGTTGTACTTTTTGAAGTAGTCCACATCCACGAGGAGGAGCGAAATCGGCGCGTCCTCTGCCGCACACATCGCGATGTCGGAGAGAATTTTTTCATCAAAAATACGTCGGTTATAAAGCCCGGTCAGGGCATCCTCCGAGGCAATAATCTTTAGCGCTTTGTTATCCCGTGTTTTTCTGGATAAGTCGGAATACAGGAAATAAGACGCCACGATGAGTATCGCGGTAAAAACGAAAATAAGTAAGGCAAGCTGAATCGCCTGCTTGCGCCAGGGGGAAAGGGCTTCATCCGCGCTGACCGCCACCGTCGTGACCAGTCCGTAGCGGCTGTTTTTCTCATAGGCATAAATGCGTTCGATTTTATCAAACCGGGAAACGGAGCTGGCTATCCCTGTATTTTGTACTTTTAGGTATTTCCTGAAGAGAGGAGAATCTGAAAAAATCGTACCGATATAGGTATTCTTAAAGGGGTAGCGAATCAGTAAAACGCCTGTTTGTGTCGTTAAGCCAATAACGCCCGCGTGTCCGATATTGATCTGTCCATAAAGGGTCAGAAAGTTTTCGATACCCAGCGTCACCACCACGACGCCGTTAAATGCCCCCGTGTGAGTCTCAAGGCGTCGGCTTATGGTAATAACCCATTTACCATTGGTTCTGCTTATCACTGGCTCGCCAATAAATATCTGCTGGCTTTTATTTTCCTTGTGATAGACAAAGAATGACCGGTCCGCGCCTTTACGGGGACCTGCAAAAGTTTCGTGCAAGGCGGTGAAGATATCCCCCTGCGCATCATAGACAACCACATTATTAATCTGGGTAAGAAGGTTATCCTGATTGCTTATCATTCGCTGAATATTGATCGCCTGTTGCGGGGTCATGCCATAAATTTCAAGGGTGTCGGAAACGGTGGTAATCAACATTTCACTTTGGCGTATGATCCCTTCTGTATAGACATTCAGGGTATGGCTCAGGTTGGCAACGCTGGTATTGATCTGCTGGATTGACTGCTGTCGGGACGTTGCAATCTGCACGGCAAGCGACAATGAAATGATCAACGAGACAATGATGACGGTAATGGTTGTTGTGTAAAAAGTATTTTTGACATGCACGAGCTTTTCCACCTTATCACGCCTGACATCCCTGGCTGACAACTCTTGTCACTGTAACAAAGCTCAGGTTAAGAGGAAAATGAATTGCACTTAAGCATAGTTCATCCACCTGGATTAGGCTGACTACCCATATTATCGGGGTTGTAGCAAGCCCAGCCTGTGATAAGATTTGAAAAATCAGGGAGCGGACAAGGTATCTCGAAAATGAAAAAGATCGTTGCCGTTACTATCGTTTCAGCGTTTCTGGTCTTTCTGTCTCTTTATACGGTCAATGCGGTTATCATGGGCCAGCAGAAAAGCAAACTGCGTGAGATTTCCCAGACCCTTTTACAGTATTCAGAAGGCCTGTCTCAGAGCGTGGCGCAGACACTCAAAGGCCTGACCACTCAGGGATGCGACAAAGCCAGCCTTGATCGCTACAGACAGATTAAGCTCGACAGCCTCTATTTTGCAGACATCGGTTTTATAGAGCAGGGAAAAATAATCTGTACCGCTTTTTGGGGAAAACTCGCTAACCCTGTCCCCCTGCCAGCAGAGCTCCATAAAACACCCAGGGGATTCCTGCTCGCGCAATTTTCCAGAAAAGATTTTTTCACGGGCAATGCGGCCATCTACAATAATCTTATTATCTTCTCCTCCCGCTACGCTTACGATAAATTCACCCCGGTTACCAACAATTACTCCCTCAGCGCAACCACCAAAGACTTTGCCAGAATATTTTTTTCAGCAACCCATGAAGTAAAAGAACAGGATGGGGTACATTCCACGTTATTTACCCTCACCCTCACACAGTGCAGCACTTCCTGGGATTTGTGCGTCATTGTTAAGCATCACCATGCAGGACTGGCCTCGTTATCTCCCGCGGTGTTTGCCTTTCTCGTGGCTATTTTATGTTTTATCTGGATTGCGATAACGTTATTTTTCTTTCGACTCAATGAAGACCGCTTTTCACTGGAACGGACGTTGGTTAAAGCCGTCTTAACCAACACTATTGGCGTTCACTACCAGCCCATAATTCGCATTCAGGATAGCAAAATAGTGGGCGTGGAGGTTTTATCGAGATGGCGCGACGCAAAACACGGTGACGTCTCGCCGGAATTGTTTATTCCATTAATCCAGAAAATTGGTTTGTATAAAAAATATTATACCCATATTCTTGAGAAATCCCTTAAGGACATCGCACCGCTGGTGCTTAAGCATCAGCTGGTCGTTTCGCTCAATGTTGGTCGAACGGAAATTGAAGATGGACAATTTATCAGCATTTTGCGCCGTGAATGTTTAGCCAACAACATTCCGCTGTCTCTGGTAAAAGTCGAGCTCTCTGAAAAAGCCGTTTCCACCGCGAATATTCTGGAGGGCTTCTGTCAGAAGTTAAAATCCCTTGGTGTCAGAATATCCATTGATGACTTCGGTGTGCAAAACTCCAACCTGGCCAGGCTTTCGCTTCTTGAATATGATGAGATCAAAATCGACAAGTCGCTGGTCGATGGCATCAGTGAGCATTATAAGCAGAACATTTTTGTGATCTTTAGCGACGCCCTCGCAAAACTGAATAAAACGCTGGTTTTCGAAGGCGTTGAGAACGAAATACAATTCCGCTTTATTGCTGAACGATATCCTGAGGCTCTGGTTCAGGGATGGTATTTTTCAAAATCTGTTTCCCGCCGTGAGCTTGCGAAGCGGCTCCTGGGCCTGGCGCGGTAGGCTATTCATTTCCCCACTGATTAAGGAAGTTAGCAATATCATCAATACGTTCAGCATGAACCCCGGCTTCACGCGCCATCTCTTGCTGAGCTTCCTCATCAATCTCCTCATTATTTGATAACCGCGTGAGCAGCAGCTGGAAATAATGCGCCAGTGGGTCCTGCTCTGACTCACTGACAGGCTTTGCGGCTTCCGTCGCGTATTCTTCGACGATGTCATAATACTTCAATGGGATGTCGTTATTCATAACTGTCTAAACCTCTCAGGATGAAGCCACAAGTATATCGGACGACGCACGGTTGACCAACGCGTTGCTTCAGATAAGCAGCGCAAGCAGGGCGGCAAGCGCAGGTAAAGCCTGAACATACAGAATCTTCCGGCTGGCGGTCATTGCGCCAAAGAGACCGGCAATCAGCACGCAGGCCAGGAAGAAGATGGCCACATGAACACCCTCTTCACCGAGCCAGAGGCTCCAGAGCAAACCCGCCGCAAGAAAACCGTTGTATAGCCCCTGATTCGCGGCTAGCACGCGGGTTTCACGCGCAAATTCCGGGCTGAGATTAAACGCCTTATGCCCGGTTCTGGTGTCCCACAGGAACATTTCCAGCACAAGGATGTAAAGATGGATAAATGCAACGACAGCGATAAGAACAGTGGCTAGCATCGTGTAATTTCCTGCAGGCAGAGGCAAAAAAAACGGGAACCCTCAGGCCCCCGCTCTTGTTTAACCCAGAGTCTGGATTACATGTTCGCGATGATCGCGTCGCCAAACTCTGAACATTTCAGCAGTTTAGCGCCTTCCATCAGACGTTCGAAATCGTAAGTTACGGTTTTGGCGTTGATCGCGCCTTCCATACCTTTAACGATCAGGTCTGCGGCTTCGAACCATTCCATATGACGCAGCATCATCTCTGCGGACAGGATGATAGAGCCTGGGTTCACTTTGTCCTGACCTGCATATTTAGGAGCAGTACCGTGGGTCGCCTCGAACAGAGCGCACTCGTCACCGATGTTTGCACCAGGGGCGATTCCGATACCGCCAACCTGTGCTGCCAGGGCGTCAGAGATGTAGTCACCGTTCAGGTTCATACAGGCAATCACGTCGTATTCAGCAGGACGCAGCAGGATCTGCTGCAGGAACGCATCGGCGATCACATCTTTAACGATGATCTCTTTGCCGGTGTTCGGGTTCTTAATCTTCTGCCACGGGCCACCGTCGATCAGCTCACCGCCGAACTCTTCTTTCGCCAACTGGTAACCCCAGTCTTTGAAGGCACCTTCGGTGAACTTCATGATGTTGCCTTTGTGAACCAGAGTCACAGAGTCACGGTCGTTGGTGATCGCGTATTCGATAGCTGCGCGCACCAGACGTTTAGTCCCTTCTTCGGAGCATGGCTTGATGCCGATACCACAATGTTCAGGGAAGCGAATTTTCTTCACGCCCATCTCTTCGCGCAGGAATTTAATCACTTTTTCTGCGTCTGCAGAGTCTGCTTTCCACTCGATGCCCGCGTAGATGTCTTCTGAGTTTTCGCGGAAGATAACCATATCGGTCAGTTCAGGGTGCTTAACCGGGCTTGGGGTGCCCTGATAGTAACGCACCGGACGCAGACAGACGTACAGGTCCAGCTCCTGACGCAGTGCCACGTTCAGGGAGCGGATACCGCCGCCGACTGGGGTGGTCAATGGGCCTTTGATAGCAACGCGGTAGTCGCGGATCAGGTCCAGCGTTTCTGCTGGCAGCCAGACGTCCTGGCCATAAACTTGAGTCGATTTCTCACCGGTGTAAATTTCCATCCAGGAAATTTTACGCTCGCCTTTGTAGGCTTTCTCAACAGCGGCATCAACCACTTTCAGCATTGCCGGGGTAACGTCTACACCGATACCGTCACCTTCAATGAACGGGATAATCGGATTGTGAGGAACGTTAATCTTGCCGTTTTGCAGGGTGATCTTTTTACCTTCCGCCGGAACAACTACTTTGCTTTCCATTAACCTCTCCTTCGAGCGCTTCTGGTTGTTACTGATCTTATGTTAATAAATTGTAATGAGCCCTTCGATAGTACCTGAATGTCCTGCGCCATGAAAGGTCTTCGTTATTAGGCTATAATGCGGCAATTGATAACGCCTGAAAATACCATGAAGAACACTTCTTTTACAAAACACCGGGTTGAGCGATTCAGCTCGCGACAAGCCGCCAGAAGACCGCAAGAAACCCAGCCGAAGCGGGTTATTTTGTTCAATAAACCCTACGATGTTTTGCCGCAGTTCACCGATGAGGCCGGACGCAGCACGCTGAAGGATTACATTCCCGTTCAGGGCGTTTACGCCGCCGGGCGTCTGGACCGGGACAGCGAAGGACTTTTAGTTTTAACCAACGACGGCGCTCTGCAGGCAAAGCTCACACAGCCGGGAAAACGCACGGGCAAAATTTACTTCGTGCAGGTCGAAGGCGAACCGGATGAAGAAACGCTGGAGAAATTACGCCGTGGCGTAACGCTGAACGATGGCCCAACCCTGCCTGCAGGTATTGAACGCGTGGATGAGCCGAAGTGGCTATGGCCGCGCAATCCGCCCATCCGCGAACGTAAATCTATTCCGACAAGCTGGCTTAAAATCACCCTTTATGAAGGCCGCAACCGTCAGGTTCGGCGCATGACCGCTCACGTCGGCTTCCCTACTCTGCGTCTGATTCGCTACGCCATGGGCAGCTACACCCTGGAAACGCTGGCAAACGGTGAATGGCGAGACGTTACCGCTTAAGGAGTCACTATGTTTAAACCTCATGTTACGGTCGCCTGCGTGGTCCACGCCCAGGGTAAATTCCTTGTAGTCGAAGAGAGCATTAACGGTAAAGCGCTGTGGAACCAGCCAGCCGGGCACCTTGAAGCCAATGAGACCTTACTGCAGGCAGCAAAACGCGAGCTGTGGGAAGAGACCGGCATACACGCTGAACCCCAGCACTTTATCCGACTGCATCAGTGGATTGCGCCCGATAGCACCCCGTTCCTGCGCTTCTTGTTTGCCGTCGAGCTTAGCGAAATGTGCGCCACAGAGCCGCAGGATGACGATATCGACCGCTGCCTGTGGGTGACTGCCGAGGAGATCCTTAACGCGCCAAACCTGCGCTCGCCGCTGGTTGCGGAAAGCATTCGCTGCTGGCAGTCTGCTGGCCGCTTACCGCTGGAAGTCATCGGCGCATTTAACTGGCCGTTTACAGAGGGTGCCAATGGTGGGGGGGCGTGATAGAATACGCCGCCTTGAAGTTCAATGTCGTGAGTATTCCATGTCAGATAACAGCCAGAAAAAAGTGATCGTCGGCATGTCCGGCGGTGTCGATTCCTCCGTTTCCGCCTACCTGTTACAGCAACAGGGCTATAAGGTGGAGGGCCTGTTCATGAAGAACTGGGAGGAAGATGATGGCGAGGAATACTGCACTGCCGCTGCGGATCTCGCCGATGCGCAGGCCGTGTGCGATAAGCTCGGCATTGAACTGCACACCGTTAACTTTGCTGCAGAATACTGGGATAACGTCTTTGAACTGTTCCTGGAAGAGTACAAAGCGGGGCGCACCCCGAACCCGGATATTCTGTGCAACAAAGAGATCAAATTTAAAGCCTTCCTGGAATTCGCTGCGGAAGATCTGGGCGCAGACTACATTGCGACCGGCCACTACGTGCGTCGTGCAGATGTGAATGGCAAAAGCCAGCTGCTGCGCGGCCTGGACGGCAACAAAGATCAGAGCTACTTCCTTTATACCCTGAGCCACGAACAGATCGCCCAGAGCCTGTTCCCGGTTGGCGAGCTGGAAAAGCCGCAGGTACGTAAAATCGCGGAAGAGCTGGACCTGATCACCGCAAAGAAAAAGGACTCTACCGGCATCTGCTTCATCGGTGAGCGCAAATTCCGTGATTTCCTTGGCCGCTACCTGCCTGCACAGCCGGGTAAAATTGTCACCGTTGATGGCGATGAGATCGGCCAGCACCAGGGGCTGATGTACCATACTTTAGGCCAGCGCAAAGGTCTGGGTATCGGTGGAACCAAAGATGGCAGCGAAGATCCGTGGTATGTGGTCGACAAAGATGTCGAAAACAATATTCTGGTTGTCGCCCAGGGGCACGACCATCCGCGTCTGATGTCCGTTGGCCTTATCGCGCAACAGCTGCACTGGGTCGATCGCGAGCCGCTGAAAGGCACGCTGCGCTGCACGGTGAAAACGCGCTACCGTCAGACCGATATTCCTTGCACCGTTACCGCGCTCGATGACGATCGCATTGACGTGCGTTTTGACGAGCCGGTTGCCGCCGTCACCCCAGGTCAGTCTGCTGTCTTCTACAGCGGCGAAATCTGCCTGGGCGGCGGGATCATTGAACAGCGCCTGCCGCTGCCCGCTGTTTAACAGAGTGCACACATAAAGGAGACCATGTGGCGAAGAACTACTACGACATCACCCTGGCGCTGGCAGGAATTTGCCAGTCTGCCCGTCTGGTGCAACAGCTGGCGCATCAGGGTCATTGCGATGCCGATGCCCTGCACGTTTCACTCAACAGCGTTATCGACCTTAACCCCGGTTCAACTCTGGGTGTATTTGGTGGGAGTGAAACCAATCTTCGTCTCGGTCTTGAAACCCTGCTTGGCGTACTTAACGCCAGTAGTCGTCAAGGGTTAAATGCAGAACTGACCCGCTACACCTTAAGCCTGATGGTACTTGAGCGTAAGTTGAGCGCGGCGAAAGGCGCGCTCAATACCCTGGGCGATCGTATCGGCGGGCTCCAGCGTCAACTCGACCATTTTGATCTGCAATCCGAAACGCTGCTGAGCGCGATGGCCGGTATTTACGTTGATGTCATCAGCCCGCTGGGCCCACGTATTCAGGTCACCGGATCCCCTGCCGTGCTGCAAAGCCCGCAGGTGCAGGCAAAAGTACGTGCGTCCCTGCTGGCAGGGATCCGCGCCGCCGTGCTGTGGCATCAGGTTGGCGGTGGCCGTCTGCAGTTAATGTTTTCTCGTAATCGCCTGACCACTCAGGCAAAACAAATTCTTGCTCATTGTTAACCTCCCGGAGTTGCGAATTATGGAATTATCCTCACTGACCGCCGTATCCCCTGTCGATGGACGCTACGGCGATAAAGTCAGCGCGCTGCGCGGGATCTTCAGCGAATATGGTTTGCTGAAGTTCCGTGTTCAGGTTGAAGTACGCTGGCTGCAGAAGCTGGCCGCCCAGGCAGCAATCAAGGAAGTTCCTGCTTTTGACGAAAAGGCAAACGATTACCTTGATAAAATCGTTGCTGAGTTTAGCGAAGAAGATGCCGCGCGCATTAAGACCATTGAACGCACCACCAACCACGACGTGAAAGCGGTTGAGTACTTCCTGAAAGAGAAAGTGGAAAGCGTCCCTGCCCTGCACGCGGTGTCAGAGTTCATTCACTTCGCCTGTACCTCTGAAGATATCAACAACCTGTCTCACGCGCTGATGCTCTCTACCGCGCGTAAAGAGGTTGTGCTGCCTTACTGGCGTAAGATCATCGACGCGGTGAAAGCGCTCTCCGTGGAATACCGCGACATTCCGCTGCTTTCCCGTACTCACGGCCAGCCAGCCACCCCTTCCACCATGGGTAAAGAGATGGCGAACGTGGCGTACCGCATGGAGCGCCAGTACCGCCAACTGGAACAGGTTGAAATTCTTGGCAAAATCAACGGTGCAGTCGGTAACTACAATGCCCACATCGCCGCTTACCCGGAAGTGGACTGGCACCAGTTCAGCGAAGAGTTTGTCACCTC